>ERZ1032924.41-NODE-41-length-19152-cov-4.891135_pt1 | contig 19152 bp, 18 predicted proteins | sample MGYA00516956_ERZ1032924 | MGnify/ENA primary metagenome ERZ1032924 (study PRJEB33719, sample SAMN04262513) | wastewater metagenome | biome: rural village; feature: composting latrine chamber; material: composting feces with ash | place: El Salvador | collected... | reverse complement strand
AAGAATCCTACAAAATCAAACAATATATGGCAGTATTAATAGAGGCAATAAATATAGTTGTAAACAACAACTCACTAATAAAGGATAGAAACATCGAAGAGCAGTTCTTAAGAAATGTACCATCGCAAACATATTGCAGCGACGGACTTCTTCATAGAATAGGGTTTATGGATCAAATATCTGCAAACAACTATATTCACTACCTAACAAACGATTTGGGGCTAGCATACCTTGATGATGATGGCAAAGCAGTCGACTTTGTATTGGTTGATATGATGAGGGGTCCTTTGTCTGAATGCGACTGGTTGCGTTTTAAAAGAGCAAAAGTATTTGCCCATAGGGTTAAGTTTGAAAAATCGGATGAGGATTTCTCTATCGCTTGGCGTAGAGGCGACTTTGAAGGAAAGGACAACGAATATATTGTTGAAACCAAAGAGGGGGAAAGTGCAGACGATGATGATTTTTATGAAGAGGACATTGCTACACCTTACGGATGGTCGCCGGATGATGCAATTTATACATCTACCTATAACCCCAATCGCAGAAGAGACCTTGAAGAGGTGAGCAGAACCGAATATGTGATAACCTACAAGAACAAAGTAACAGGAGAACTGCATGAGGTGCAAAGGCGCAGATGGATAGGCAAAGACACGCTAAGAAAGACAAAAGAGAAAATAAGGAAAGAGGTAAGAAGAATTATAAGTAAATAGATAGACCTAATATTACACAATAGCAAGCCTGATGGGTTTGCTATTGTAGTATATAGCCCAACCATGACACAGACCATTGACCCGCAAATATAAATTTCTTTAAAAGCAACTGAAGCAGCATACTATTTAAAACAGACCTGCCATGATAATAAATCATTACAATAAACAACCCTTAATATATATTGAACCTAGCTATGACAAAGAGTTCAACGAGGCAATAGCTGATAACTATAACTTTATTGTAGATAGTTTTAATGGGTATGATATTCCTTTTGTTTACCTGCCAAAACTATTAACGGATAGCCACTTCAACAGGGTGCTGGGTTACAACCAACCTCATCTTGAAAAAAATCATGACTATTCTGATAAACTGTACCATGTAATAAGAAATAGTCTGAACCTGAATTTAGATATCCCTGCACTTATCTACCTATCGGAGAGTGGAAAGGTTGAACATAAGTTTGATTTGACATCTACAAAGGTGTTTACTGCACCTAATAATTTGTTTTTATTTGCAGAACATATAAACAATACAATCCATCCGCCCATAGATGAGGAGCAGTCTATTAAAGAGAGTTCTGATATACAATTTAGAATAGGAAGAGAAGAGAAGTTGTTTGAATCATCTTTTGACTATACTCTTGATATTCCATCAAAGAAAGATTCTTTAGCTAAATCACACAAAAAGAAATCATCACTTGATGCATTCAAGAAAAAGAAAAAGACTGCAGATGAGCTATTTGAAGAGGAGGCTTTTAAGATACCCGGTGATTTGCAACAACAAATTGAAGAGCTAAGTCAGGCTGGCTACCTATCGCACTTGATAAAATACCTGGAGATGCTACAGCAAACAACCCGAAGGCTGAGTCGACTAAAAATTACAAACGACCACAGGATATATCTGATGGACTACGAGATGAAAGAGGTGATAATGAGTCCACTGCCCAAAGCGCTATACCTTCTTTTTTTAAATCATCCACAAGGCATCTCTTTTAAAGAGCTACCTGATTATCGAGCAGAACTAATGGAGATATATAAAAATATATCGCTAAGAGAAAATCCCATAAAAGCAAGACGAAGCATAAGAAAATTAACCGATCCGCTTGACAACTCTGTTCATGAAAAGTGCTCTAGAATAAGGGCAGCTTTTTTAAGCGTAGTGGCTGAAGATATTGCTAAAAACTACTTTGTAACAGGTGACAGAGGCGAACCCAAAAAGGTGTTGCTGAACAGAGAGCTAGTTATATACACCAAATAAAACAGATTGCAAGGCTTGCAAATCTCAAAAACCGATTCTTATTACATATATCTTTGTGGCACAAACTTTTTAAAACCCAGTAGGTATGGAAAAGAATTATTTGAAAATTATTTTTGTAATTGACGAAAGTGGCTCTATGCAAGGCACAGAATCTGATGTAATTGGTGGATTTAACAACTTTATTAAAGAACAAAAATCGAAACCCTATGGTAATGTAGATGTAACGCTCTATAAATTTAATAACGAAAGTAGCAGGGTTTTTAGAGACCTTCCGCTGGAGAGAATTCTCACACTAGACGCTAGAAATTACAGTCCGGGTGGACTTACAGCTCTTTACGACACAATTGGAATTGCTATTAATGAGGCTGAAGCACACCTGAGCTATCTTAAGAAAGAGGATAAACCTGATATGGTGATGATGGTGATAATAACAGATGGGCAGGAAAATGCATCTCGTGAATATAGTTCACATAGAGTAAAAGAGCTGATTGAGAAACATGAGAAGAGTGAAGCATGGCAATTTATATACCTTGGTGCCGACTTGAGTAGCTTTGCAGATGCCGATACCTTGGGTATAAGACACAGGGCATCGTCGAGTAAAGCAAATCTAAAAGAAAAATTTGGACAAGTTTCTGAACATACAGTATATTTCAGAGAGGCAAAAAACCTAAATGCCAATATGGATGAATATGTAGCAAAGTTTATCGAAGACTTAGATGATAAACAAGGCGACTAGGAGTAGGTGTTGATAAAACCCTGAGAGCTTAATAAAGCCCTGATAACTAATGAGCGTTATTCATATATTCCCTATTTTAGATGTTGCTTTGCTGTGCTATACAATATCTAAAGTAGGGAATATGTTTTTACACTTTCCAAAACAGCTATTTCTCAATTAAAACGAAAAAGCATTGAAGCCTATCGTTAGCTTCAAAACTGGATAAAACTTATAATCTTTCAACACGTCGTTTATGTCATCAATCACAACACGAACCTCTCTATCCACATCAGCAACAATTTTATTTACCTCTGTGTTTATTTCATTGAAATAGGTATCCTTATGCTCTTGTGTAACATTTGGTCCAAAGTCTATATTTGCCGCATTGAGACCAGAGGGCATAGTGTGAACCAGCGTAAATTTCCCCACATAATATGCACCAAGTTCTAAAGCAAAAGATACGCGCTTGTTTTGAGGAACAAAACTACCCAAACCGATACCTACATAGGGTATAATTGAGTTGTTGTAATCGATATCGATAATAAAAGGACCTACATCAGCCTTGTGGATAATGGGTTTAACCATGCCAACCGTTGGTACATCCTTACCCTCAAACACAACATCGGTTGCTAGAATTCCTGTTGCTTCTGAAGAGAATAGAGATTTACCCAAACCTGCAGTTACATAAAAAAGCTTGAAGGGCTGATAACCAACGGCTACCGAAATTGCCCCTGTTTTAAATCTACCCTCGGTATTAAACACTATATCGTTTCCATATGGATTAGATATGGTGACATTTACATCTTCACCAACAAAACTCTCTAGCCTGTTTGATGAAAGATTAAGGGAGAGATACTCGACTCCTGCTTTTACTGCAAACTTCTTTGTTGGTCTGAAATACAAATCGGCGCCAATTCCGTTTGTAGATGCTTTAAGAGAGACACCCATTTGCCTTTCAAAATCGTTTGATTGAGAATAGGACAAAGCTGAAAACAGTACTGCAACAACTAATAAAAATGATTTTTTGCTCATAACTTTTGGTTTTAAAATGGTTAGCACTATAAGCTTCAAAACAAGAAAAGCTACTTAATGTTCACAATATTTCACCTATATATCAATTTATCATACTATTGCATACCACCACAACAGTTATTTGTGCTAAGCCAACAAAGAGACAGCGGGTGTAAAAAAAGCTTTGTATAGATTAAAAAAATGAACATTATTTGCAATTTATGGTTAATAGATAGGTTGTGACGACACACACTCATGAACAGGTGAAACAGACCGATTGACTGTTGCATTGAAATAAATAACACTTTTCCATGCAACCTTTTGAAAGAAAACAAGTCTATATAGATAGAGACAAGACAATTAAAACACTAAAAAATATAACTATGAAGAAAATTTTACTTGCATTAGCTATAATGCCACTACTTTTTGTGGCATGCTCTAGTGATGATGATCCATCAACTACCGATTTTGACTACTCAATAGACCTGCTCTACGGCGAGTGGCGTGCTACAAATATAGAGTCAGTAGGCGCAATAGACCTAACAACACCATTAAATGAACTGTATGCTGCACCAACCTATCTCAAATTTAACAAAGATGGTACCCTTGAAGGGGAAGGACTGTTTGGTGAAGGAACTGGTAAGTATAGCGCCAAGGAAAAAGCAATACACACCTCTATTGGTAAAACCAAAAAAAGCTTTGAGGTGGTTTCGTTGCAAGCAACAACTGCAAAAGTTAAACTAAATGCTAAGGGATTGGGTACACCTCTTATACCTGATAATGCGGGAGAGATAACTGTAACTTTAAGAAAAAACTATCCACGCACTATTAATTTTGATTTTGACATCAAATTACTTTACGGTAAATGGCGTGCTGTTAGCTTAGAGGGACTGCCTGATGGTGCTGTTGATTTAATAACTCCATATGCTACACCAACCTATTTGACGTTTGAAGAGAAAAATGTTTTAGTTGCCGAAGGATATTTAGGCGAAGGTGAAGGAAGATACAGCACCGAGAAAAAAACAATTTACACACTAATTGATAAAAACAGACTCGATTTAGAAGTAACTTCAATAACAAAAGATGGAACTGCACGCATTACGTTGAACCCTCAGGGTATGGATTTTGGAATACCAATTCCTGGTAACATCGAAACAATAACTATAGTACTGAAGAAACAGTAAATGAAATAGATATAAAACAGACTGCTGCTTATTTGAAAATGGCGCTGTCTGTAATTTAGCAATATTATAGAAGCGAGAAAAGAACAACACTTTTCTCGCTTTTTTATTGGGTAGCATTAAAGCATCACATTATAAGCAATCTATCTTCATCCTCCCTACCCCTAACAGATATCAACCACAATATCATTTGACAGTTATACACAATATACATACCTTTGCCGTAAACTTTTTTAAGGGCAACACGTTTAATATTTTAAGCACACTTAAATAACTAACAACAATCAACTACTACAATGTCAATATCAATAGAGAATTTTGTGAAAGCCATATACTTACAAGAGCAACGGCAGGGTGAAGATACACGTCCTGGCACATTGGCAAAAGTGCTTGATATATCTAACGCTGCCACCACAGATATGGCACAAAGCCTGGCACAAAAAAACTTAGTAAACTATACCAAGTATCAAAAACTATCGCTCACACCCGAGGGTAGAGAGCTCGCACTAAGCATATTGCGCAAGCATAGATTGTGGGAAACTTTTTTGAGCAAGACACTAAACTTGACGCTCCACGAAATACATGAGGAGGCTGAACGCCTGGAGCATGCAACATCTAACTTTTTAGCAGATAAAATAGATGAATATCTAAACTATCCTGCTGCTGACCCCCACGGCGACCCCATCCCTTGTAGTAGTGGTAAAGAGCAACTAAACAAGAATGCCATTGTGCTATCCGAAGCCGAAGTTGGCAAAGTGTATAACATAGTGCGTCTATTTAGCTCCAATCCCCACTTCTTCGACTTTTGTGCAGCAAACAATATTACTATTGGAACAACAGTGCAAATTGAAAATAGTTTCGAAGAGATGAAGATGATAGAGGTGAGCATAGATAAGAAGCAACTACTATTGAATGAAGAGTTTACAAATATAATATACGTAGAAACAAAAGAATAACATAGAATGACAAAGAGAATTAAAACTCTATTACTAATAGCAATTGCTTTAATGGCCTCATCGCTTGTGATGGCTCAACTAAAGTACGAAAAAACAGATGCCAATGTGTTTGGACATGTTACATCGAACAATAAACATGTGCCCTTTGCCAATATACTTGTAAAGGGAACCAATAGAGGTGTTTCTACCGATGAAACAGGCCACTACATGCTTATAGACCTTCCTGTTGGTAGGCAAACGCTTGTAGCAAAATTTATTGGATATAAAGACCAAGAGGTAGAGGTGGAGTTGGAAGCTGGCAAAACCATTGAGATTGATTTTGATTTAGAGCCCGAGACAATGTCGCTTGATGAAGTGGTGGTTACAGGCACAAAAACATTTCAACGCAAAACGCAAGCACCAGTAATTGTGAATGTGCTGGGCAAAAGCACACTACAAGCAGTGGAAGCCAATAATATAGCCGAGGGGCTTAACTTTCAACCTGGACTAAGGGTAGAAACCGATTGTCAGACATGTAATTACACACAATTGCGCATGAATGGATTGGGTGGTAGTTACTCGCAAATATTGATGAATAGCAGACCCATATTTAGCCCTTTGATTGGTTTGTATGGATTGGAGCAAATTCCTGCTAGCATGGTAGAGCGCATCGAGGTGGTGCGTGGAGGCGGGTCGGCTTTGTATGGCTCGAGTGCTATTGGCGGAACGGTAAATGTGATAACACAGATACCTACCAAAAACTCTTACGATTTGAGCTATGCCTACCACAACATAAATGGTAGAGCCAACGATAATGTGCTAAATGGAAACGTAAGCATTGTAAATAAAAAGAGAAACGCAGGTGCTGTAATATTTGTAAGCCATAGAGAAAGAGAGCAGTACGATCACGAGGGTTTGACACTGAGACCTGATGGGAGCACAATAAAAGAACGCGACAACTACTCGGAACTACCCAAACTAAAGAACAACTCGTTTGGTGCAAACCTATTTTATGAGCCAGCCGCCAATCAGAAATTGGAGCTCAACTTCACTAGTATGTACGAATATCGTTATGGTGGAGAGATGATTGATAAATTGGCGCATTTGGCTAAACAGTCTGAAGAGCGCATACACCATATTATGATGGGTGGATTGGATTATGAGATACACTTTAACAACAACCTAACCTCTGTAAATGCTTATGTAGCAGGACAAAAGACCGACCGTGACCACTACACAGGATTGTATCCAGAAAGAGATGAATTTGATACACAAGCAGAGTTTGACGATGCGCTGTATGAGCATTTATCAAACCCTCCTTATGGAATAACCGATAATACAACCATGCAGGGTGGTATAAGTATTAACCACAACCTTACAGATTTCTTTTCTGGCAGTAATCACTTAACTGGTGGTATAGAGTATCTCTACGATGAGGTGGTTGACTCAATACCTCAATACAACTACGAGATAGATCAACAAAGCAAAAACTTTGGAGCTTTTGTACAGAGTGATTGGAGAATAAATAAAGAGTTTACCCTGCTTACAGGGGTGAGAGCCGACAAACACAACTTTTTGGACAACGCTATTTTCAGTCCTCGTGTATCGCTTCTCTATAAATTGAAAGACTACACTCAGTTTAGAGCCACATGGGGTACAGGTTTTCGTGCACCACAAGCTTTCGACTCTGACCTACATATTGCTTTTGCTGGTGGTGGTGTGTCACGCATTTCACTCGACCCAGACCTAGAAGCCGAACGCTCAAATAGCTTTAGTGGTTCTGTCAACTTCGACAAACCTACAGCACTATACATTTTTGGTGTAACACTTGAAGGATTTTACACACAATTGAAAGAGGCTTTCTATCTGCATCCAATGGGAGCAGATAATAGAGGTGAACTATTTGAAAAGAGAAACGGACCCACTGCGGTTGTAAAAGGCTTAACACTTGAAGCAAGAGCCAACTATAATAGAATAGCACAAATAGAGGCTGGTTACACCTTGCAAAGTAGCAAATTTGACAAACCTATTGCACACTTTGATGAACAACCTGAAGGGAAACGCGACTTTATGCGTAGTCCCAACCAGTATGGATATGCCGTGTTTACATATACTCCCAACAAACGATTTAATGCGTCGTTGAGTGGCATTTATACGGGTAAGATGTGGTTGGCTAAATTCTCTCCCAACGAATATAGAGAGTCGTCAAACTTTGCCGAGCTTAGTATGAAAGTGGGATACACCATACCTTTGAAAAGTGTTTACTCTGAAATGGAGGTGTTTGGTGGGGTGAAGAATATTACCAACTACTTCCAATCAGACTCTGACAACTATAAAAATAGAGATAGCGACTATATGTATGGTCCTGCACAGCCTCGCACTATTTATGTGGGAATAAGATTGAAATCAATTTAAAGACAACTCACAAAATAAAAGAGTAGATTAATTACAAGAAAACCGCATCATGATTAAAGAATCGTGATTGCGGTTTTTTATTTTATTGATATTTGATTGCTGTTTAAAACGTGATTGAACAGCGATTAAACGGTTTTTGAGTAACGGTTAAACAGCACCTTTAAGAATGAGCAAGATAGGATTTATAGTATATACCCATACAGATTAGTTGCAACTAATAGTATCAAAAATACAACTTTTAATTTTCAACTTATAACTATTAACTTGCTTACTCGTTTTCCTCAGCAAAAAAGGGTGGTGGTGTTTGCAATGTGGGGAAAACCCTATGAACATTCTCCGCTACTTGTGCAGCAAACTCTTCTATATCTATATTTAAGGCATCTGCTACCTGCTGATACACATCTCTAATATCTATTTCACTCTCGTCGGTTTCACAAAAAAGAGACTCTTTGGGGATAAATGATAGCGATTCGACATTGAATTTATCGCCTATCGAGAACATATATCCAGCCCTCACCATCTGTTGAGCAATTTGGGGATTACCTCTAAACCCATGAATAATCCAAGGTTGCGTTGGTTTTGTTTCTTTACGAATATGATAGAGTTGCTCCCATGCTTTAACTGCATGAACAATGAGAGGTTTCTCCAACTGCTCGGAAAGCTCTATATGACGCATAAAGACGGGTATTTGAATATTGAAAGCAGGACCTTTTAATTTGTCCAAGCCAGTTTCTCCTATTGCAATAATGCGAGAATCTGTTGCAATTTCGAAAAGATAGTTCAATTGCGATTCGCTGTCTTCTGAATACCAGGGATGGATTCCACACGAAAAACTGTGACGTTTGTAAGTAACTTTGGCTACTTCAAACTCTAATGGATATACATCTAATATACACGAATGATAAGGGTCGTCGTTATCCTCTAATAAAATTTGATGTGTATGAATATCATAAAGTTCCATAGTTATCGATTATATATTTGCTAACGTAAGATATAAACAATTGTGGAGAAAATATCTTTTTGCGACAAAAGCATTGTCTGTTGTGTCAATTTTATGGCACAGGGTCGTATCCATGTCCTCCCCATGGGTGACAACGCCCTATCCTCTTGGCTGCTAGGAGCGAACCTTTAAGTGGTCCATGCTTCTTTATAGCCTCAATAGAATAGTGCGAACATGTGGGAGTGTACCTACAGCTTGACGGTATAAGTGGAGAAATAGCATGTTGATAAAACCTGATAGGGACTATCAAAACCTTGCCTCCTATTTTGCTTAGCTTACTCACTTGGTTCTGTTTTTTTTATGCGAATTGCAACTTGCTTCAATGCTTTTTTCATTGCTTTATCTATCTCTTTATAGTTGGAGCTTTCATCCTTTATATATACAAAAGCTATATCTAGCGACTGCTTATTGAGTTCGATATCGTTTACAAGCCTTTTGTTAAGCCTATATGCCTCTCGTATCAATCGTTTGATACGATTGCGATGCACAGCTTTTTTGATTCTTTTCTTTGGCACAGTTACCAATATAGAACAGATAGGTGTGGGGCTTTGTTCATGTTGTGCAAACACCACTCGAAGGGGATAACTGATAAAACTTCTACCCGATGCAAATATAGCATCTACCCGCTTTGCACCTGTCACTCGTTCTGCTTTGGTAAAAGTATAGTTCTCTTCTTTATTGGTCATATTTAAGATAAAGTTTAAATACAAAAAAGCACCCTATATAGAGCTACTTAAAAAGGGGCTATTTATAGGGTGTTGTTTTCATTGTTTTTACTGTAAAAACATGATATGATTGAAGAGCACTCAAAAAAAGACCTTTATGTAAAAAAGAGCCTCTCAGAAAGTGATACTTTACTAGCTATGTCTTTTATGATTTTCTGTCAAGAACTCATCTAGTGCAGCAGTCATTGAAGGCACTCCTGGTGCAGGAGCTTCGATAGCAAGCTCTATTCCTAAATCTTTGAGCGTTGTGGCTGTCGCTTTGCCAAAGCATCCAACAGCCATATGGCTTTCAACAAAATCAGGGAAATTCTTTAACAATGAAGATACACCTGCTGGACTAAAAAAGAGAAGCAAGTCGTAATCTAGCTTTTCTCCCTCTTCAAAATCGTTGCTCACTGTCCTATACATAACACTTTTGGTGTAATCTAGCTTTTTCTTATCCAAGAAACTAGTTAAATCTTCATTGTGCTGTTCAGACACTGGGAAAAGAATCTTCTCTTTATTATGTTTTGTAAAAGCATTTGCAAGACCCTCAATTTTACCTGTTTTGCTGAAAAATATTTTTCGCTTACGATATACAATATACTTTTGTAGATAGAGTGCAATTGATTCTGAATTACAAAAATATTTCAATGATTCGGGAACAGTAATACGCAACTCCTCGCAAATAGAGAAAAAATTATCAATTGCAGTGCGTGAAGTAAATACAACAGCTGTGAAATCTAGAATTTGGATACGTTGTTGTCTAAACTCTTTGATTGTGATTCGTTCTACTTTAATAAAAGGACGAAAATCTATTTCTACCTGATGTTTCTCCGCAATTTCGAAATAGGGAGACTTCTCATTGGTAGGTTTTGGTTGTGAAACGAGTATTTTTCTTACTTTCAAGCTCATATAATAGTTGTGGCTAATTATAGTAACAGTATATTTTAATTAATCAAAACAATTGCCTTATACAACAAAAGATAGGGCATTATTTCGATACCGCAAAGATAGACAAAATAAAAGGAACTACCAATGTGGGCTTTTATGAAAAATAGATACGACTGCAAAATAATAGCTGCACGACCTACAATAAAGAGTGTTGACAGAAAAAGCAGTACATATATTTTTGTCTCTGGAACGTAGATAAAAATAATTATTGGCACAAAGCTTAAAATACCAGTAAGGAAGAAAACTTTAAGGTATGTATCAATTAGGACATTTGTTTTAGTCTTCGAAAACAGACTCCCCGTGATGCCATAGAGCAGGTATTTAGCTAAAAAGAACAGTGCAAAGACAACAGTAATTTGCAAATACAAAACTAAATGGTCGTAGCCACTATATAACTGGTTTGAGCTGCCTACTGCAATAACAAAGAAAAGTATAGAATAGATGATATAGGTTTGAAATGCATAAAAAAGCTTGCTCAATACATCAATTGTAGTAACCAATTTCTTATCAGATTTGGTGCTACGGTTGTCAAAACTAAAAAGACTTCGAATACCTGCAAAATGCGACAGACCACTACTTGCAAAAACAACAGAACCCATGATAAACAAAAGGACAAACACCAAAAAGATAAAGCCCCCAAACTGTTGTATAAACGGACGCATCACTCCTTCCACACCATAAAACGCTGCCTCACTGCCCATTGCATCGATATTGTACAATACCTTAGAGGAATTTAACGGTAGATACTCATAAGAGAGAAATTTGTTGGCGGGAATAGTGTCAATACTCGCTACAACATCCCTCTTTAGTATAAAAGGAATAGAATCGGTGTTTTGCGACAACAAATTAATCACTTACTGTTTCTCTTAAAATTGTTAGTTAAAGTGTAGACTAAGCTTTATCTTCAAACTTGGTGAGGTGTGAAAAGGTAACTGTCTCCTTCCTTATCTCATCAATAGCCTCTTCGGGTGTGTTTACTACGCGCCACATATTGCGATAGCGTTTGTGCATAAAGCCCTGCTCAATCATATTGTCGAACATTGCAAGAAGACTATCGAAATAGTTGTTGGTATTTACTATCACAATGGGATGATTGTATAACCCCAATTGTTTCCACGTAATTATCTCTAACAACTCCTCCAATGTGCCCACCCCACCTGGAAGTGCTATAGCAGCACTAGATAGATTTGCCATCTTCTGTTTACGCTCGTGCATTGTAGCTGTCACAATTCGTTTGGTTAGCTTTTGATGCCCCCAACCCGAATCGACCATAAACTGCGGAATTACACCTATCGCCTCCCCATTGTGTTTTAAAACCGAATCGATAACGGCTCCCATCAATCCTAAATTGCCACCTCCATTAATAGAGGCGATATTGTTGTTGGCAAGCAGCTCACCTAAGCGAGCTGCTGCATCTACATATATTTGGTCAATTGATGCACTTGAGGCACTATATACTACTACACCAAAGTTGTTGGTAGCAAACGAAGAATTTATACTATTGCTCATATTTATTAAAAACTCATTGTTGTGTGGATAGCACTTATTTCTAGCTATAATCCATGTTTATAAGGCATTTATTGCAGAAAAGCTTCAACAAGAAAGGTTGTTACTCAATTCCAAAAGCTTTCTTTATCTTATCCACAAAATCCAATTTCTCCCATGTAAAGAGTTCTACTTCCATCTCAATATCCTCTTCCATATAGCGTGACTTAAAAGTCTTTTTCACCACCTTTGGCTCTCTACCCATATGACCATATGAAGCAGTCTCTAAGTAGATAGGATTCAGTAGTTTTAAACGCTCTTCTATTGCTTTTGGACGCATATCGAACAACTCTTTCACTTTTTTGGCAATTTCGACATCTGAAATTCCCAACTTAGATTTTCCATAGGTATCGACATATATACTCATAGGCTCTGCAAGACCTATAGCGTATGATACTTGTATCAACACTTCGGATGAAACACCTGCAGCCACAAGGTTTTTGGCTATGTGTCGTGCAGCATAGGCTGCCGAGCGGTCTACTTTGGAGGGGTCTTTACCCGAGAAAGCTCCACCACCATGCGATGCTTTTCCACCATAAGTGTCTACAACAATTTTTCGACCCGTAAGTCCAGTATCACCATGTGGTCCTCCAATAACAAATTTGCCTGTTGGGTTTACGTGATATATAATATCTTCGTTGAACAGAGCATAAATTTCTTTCTTGTGAGCATATTTCTCTTTCACCCTTGGCACAAGTATCTCTATTACATCTTTTTTTATTCTGCTTTGCATAGCCTTGTCAGCAGCCTCAGCAGCTTCCTTGCTATCATCTTCAGGCTTCTTTGGCTCGTCGTGTTGTGTAGAAAGTACTATGGTGTGGATGCTAACGGGTGTGCCATCCTCTTTGTATTTTACAGTAACTTGCGATTTAGCATCGGGACGAAGGTATGGCATCAAATGTAATTCGTTTTTACGAATATGCGCTAGTTCCAATAATAGAGCGTGACTCAAATCGAGAGGCAGTGGCATATAATTGTCGGTTTCGTTGGTAGCATAGCCAAACATCATACCTTGATCTCCTGCCCCTTGGTCCATTGGGTCGTCTTTGGTAACTCCCCTGTTTATATCATCCGACTGTTCGTGTATGCTAGAAAAAACGCCACACGACTCGGCTTCAAATCGATAAGCGCTTTTGGTGTAACCTATATCGGCAATTACTTTGCGTGCCACTTCCGACACATCAACATATGCATTTGATTTTACCTCACCTGCCAATATAACTTGACCAGTGGTAACTAATGTTTCGCATGCAACTTTTGAGTTGCTATCATATGCTAAGAATTCGTCTAATAATGCATCCGAAATTTGATCGGCTACTTTATCTGGGTGACCTTCTGATACAGATTCTGAAGTAAATAGATAACTCATAATCTCTGTTTATTTTAATAATATGAAATAAATAACAAGATGAGAGATAAAACATGGGCATGCGGAAGAAATGCAGTATATTTTAGCATTTTTTTCTGTGGTTGCAAGCTATTCAAATCTTTCCACCTTGTTTTGAAAGTGCAAAGATAAAAAGAATATGCCATTCGTTACAACTATTGGGTGCTAAAGTGAGATTTTTAACAGCGCATTAACGTAGCAATTAAAAAGATACATATATTGTTAAAAGGTCTTTTAAAGGATAACTACCTATTTAAATTGACTATTTTTGCTCCTTATTAGAACCAATAATTATAATATGTCCTCTTCTTCATACTATAAACTGATAGTTTTTTCAATCTTGGCGCTGCTATGGGCATCGTGTGGATCGAAGAAGAGCGTTGTATCTGACAAAACCAAGTTGACACAACACGATGTGGTGGAATATGGAAAGAAATACTTAAATACCCCCTATAGCTACGCTGGCAAAGGACCCAACTCGTTTGATTGCTCTGGCTACACCTCTTTTGTTTTTAAGAAATTTGGTTACAATCTGCATTCAAGCTCTGCTGGGCAAGCTCGTCAAGGTGAAGCCATAAACAGCAAAAAAGAGTTGCAAGTTGGCGACTTGGTATTCTTTGAAGGAAATAGCCGCAATGGTAGGGTTGGCCACGTGGGCATTGTAAGCGACACTCATAAAAATGACAGATTCAGCTTCATTCATGCCTCAACTAGCTATGGGGTAATTATCTCTTCGTCTGAAGAGCCCTACTACAGAGCTCGCTACTTGCGTGGTGGAAGAGTTATAAAAGACATTCAAAGAAAACAACAAGAACCCGTAGAGGAGAGCGATATAGCAGATAACAGCCATATAAAGGTGCAAGACAATATAGTATATAAAGAGACCACCGAAGGATTTGTTGCTATAAACAAATCAACAGGCAAACCATTGGAAGGCTCTGTAGCAGTTTCACCGGAGCAGGCATCAAAACCTGTAAAAACAAAGGAGAAAGAGAAGCAGGAAGAAGAGAAAAAGAAAAAACAGAAAAGCGAGATTCGTCAAACTGCTATAAGAGGCTCCGAAGAGACACTGGTTACACCTCCCAATCGAATTACTCACAAAGTGAAACCTGGTGAAACACTCTACTCAATTGCAAAAAAACACAACTGCTCTGTAGAAGAGTTGAAAAAATGGAATCCTACAATTGAGAATAATACAATACAGGCTGGTGAGAGGCTAGACCTGTATAAATAAACAAAAACAACGGGCTAAACGTTTATAGGAGATGTAGACCACTAGTGACATAGCTCGCTTTTGTTTATTATTACACACTGAAATTTATAACAAGAATAAAACATAAACAATATGATAACTGCAGACCAACTAAAAGATGTGTTGGAGCGTGTGCAAGCGCTAAGGGGGTATCTTTGACATTGATGCCAGAACTATTCAATTAGAAGAGGAGGAACTCCGTTCACAATCACCTGACTTTTGGAACGACTCGAAAGCAGCCGAACAAAAAATGAGGGTGATAAAAGGCCTCAAAGCATGGATTGATGGATATGAAGAGGTGAAAAACCTTTCCGATGAACTAGAGCTAGCCTTTGAGTTTGTAAAAGACAAGATAATTACCGAAGAGGAGGTAGACAAATTGTACGAACGTACTATTCGTAAGCTTGATGACTTGGAGCTTAAAAATATGCTCCGTCAAGAAGAAGATCAATTGGGAGCAGTATTGAAAGTGAATGCTGGTGCAGGTGGTACAGAAAGTCAAGACTGGGCTGCAATGTTAGTGCGGATGTATCAACGATGGTGTGAAGATCATAACTATAAGGTAACCGTTACCAACTGGCAAGATGGAGACGATGCTGGCGTTAAAACCGTAACCATGCAAGTGGAAGGTGATTTAGCCTACGGATTTTTAAAGAGTGAGAATGGTGTGCATCGCCTTGTACGTGTGTCACCCTTCAATGCACAAGGAAAACGAATGACTTCGTTTGCATCGGTATTTGTTGTGCCATTGGTTGACGATAGTATTGAAATAAATATCGATTTAAGCAGCATTACATGGGACACCTTTCGCTCATCAGGAGCTGGTGGTCAGCACGTAAACAAGGTGGAGTCTGGTGTAAGATTGCACTACACCCACATTGATGAAGATACGGGTGAAGAACAAGAAATTGCTATTGAAAATACCGAGGGTCGTTCGCAACAAAACAACAGGGAGAATGCTATACGCTTGCTGAAATCGCAACTTTATGAAATAGAGTTAGAAAAGCGCCGTAGAGCACAAGCAGTAATCGAATCTGGCAAGAAGAAAATTGAGTGGGGTTCGCAAATACGTAGCTATGTTTTCGACGATAGACGTGTAAAAGATCACCGCACAAATCATCAAACATCGGATGTTCCAGGCGTGATGGATGGAGATATCGACGATTTCATTAAAGCCTATTTAATGGAGTTTGGAGCAGAAGCTGCTCAATAGATATAAAAGAGAAGAAAAAGCAAACTAACATATGCATATGGAGTGCATTAATTATTGAGGAAGAAAAATGAAAGTAGGAATAATACAACAAGCCAATACAGCTAATATAGAAGAGAACATTAAAAAACTATCAGCATCTGTTCGCTCGCTTGCACAGCAAGGAGCAGAGTTAATTGTGATGCAGGAGATACACAATGGTTTGTACTTTTGTCAAACAGAAGACACCGATGTGTTTGATCAAGGCGAAACTATTCCTGGACCATCTACCAACTTATTTGGTGCATTGGCAAAGGAGTTGGAAGTAGTAATTGTGTTATCGTTGTTCGAGAAGCGTGCCCCTGGATTGTATCACAACACAGCTGTGGTAATGGAAAAGGATGGTAGCATTGCCGGTAAATATCGAAAGATGCACATCCCTGACGACCCTGCTTATTACGAAAAATTTTATTTCACACCTGGTGATATGGGTTTTGAGCCCATCGACACATCGGTTGGACGTTTAGGATTGCTCATTTGCTGGGATCAATGGTATCCGGAAGCTGCTAGACTAATGGCGTTGGCTGGTGCAGAGGTGTTGATATACCCAACAGCTATTGGCTGGGAATCGTCGGATACTGAAGATGAGAAACAACGCCAATTGGATGCATGGGTTACTATACAGCGCAGTCATGCTGTAGCAAATGGCTTGCCCATGATATCGGTAAACCGTACTGGTTACGAACCCGATCCATCGGGTCAGACAAATGGTATTACCTTTTGGGGAAACAGCTTTGTGTGTGGACCACAAGGAGAGCTACTTTACACAGCACCTCATCACGAGGATGTAAACTACATTGTGGAGATAGACAAAACGCGCACAGAGAATGTGCGCCGCTGGTGGCCCTTTTTCCGTGATCGTCGCATTGATGCTTATGATGAATTGACGAAAAGGTATATTGATTAAAATAGATTTGTAAGTAGTAGAGAGAACTCAAAAGTTCTCTCTACTTGCATTTAGATGTGTTTACCTCTAATAATATTACATTTATCAAGCAAAGCTGACACTTATCTTACATAAATCAAATCCTACAGGTAAAATTTGACAGTCAATACATGAAACTCCAATCTACCACGTAAGATTTGACAGTCAAAACGTGAGAGCCAAATCGGAGGTGTATGATTAGACAATCAAAGCTTGAAACTCCAATCGGAAGTGTAAGATTCGACAGTGAAGAGATGAAACTCTAATCGGAGGTCTACGATGCTACAATCAAGAGCCACTCAGTAAAATCGGAGGCGTAGGATTCCACAGTCAAGGTATAAAATTCTAATCTACCACGTAAAATTTGACGATGAAGGCATGAAACTCTAATTTACCATGTAGGATTTGGAAATCAAGACATAAACCTTCAATTCTATGGGTAAGAAAAGGTTTTCATTTCTATAATAGTAAAATCCTGCAAGAAGGTGGAAAATAGGGATACCTCCTGTTATCTTTTTAGCGCTAACAAGCTGCAAAATCACATTATCAAAACTATTTCTCTCTTATAGGTTCTGCACCAATTGCTCTGAAAACTCTGAAGTAGTAAGCGAGTGTCCATTAGTCATAAACCGAGCCAAATCGTGTGTAGCTATACCACTCTCAAACATACCTTCGAGGGCTTTTGTTATCAAATCTGCTGCTTCGTTCCATTTCATATATTCAAGCATCATCACACCAGAGAGTAGCATAGAGCAAGGGTTTGCCTTGTTCTGCCCAGCAATATCGGGTGCAGTGCCATGTGTGGCTTCAAATATGGCATGTCCAGTATTGTAGTTGATGTTTGCCCCTGGTGCAATACCAATACCACCCACCATGGCAGCCAATTGATCGGATATATAATCACCATTCAAATTTAAAGTAGCAATTACCGAATACTCTTCGGGTTTTAATAGTGTGTTTTGCAAAAAAGCATCGGCTATCACATCTTTAATAAAAATCTTGCCTTGCTCTTCTGCCTCTTTATAAGATTTAACGGCAGCTGCCAATCCTTGCGCATTTTTTATTCTTACAAACGTATTATTGGTATATACTTCATTGGGGAACTCTCTTTCTGCCAGGGCATATCCCCATTTCTTAAATCCTCCTTCGGTATATTTCATTATATTGCCTTTGTGCACCAATGTTACAGAGGGAAGCTTATGCTCAATAGCATACTCAATTGCAGCACGCACCAATCGCTCTGTGCCTTCACTCGACACTGGTTTGATGCCAATAGAAGTTGATTCAGGAAAACGAATATTTGCTACACCCATTTCATTTTTCAAGAAATCTAATACCTTCTTTACTTCTGGTGTACCTGCATTCCACTCTATTCCTGCATAAATATCTTCGGTATTTTCTCTAAATATGGTAATGCTTACCTTCTCGGGGTTGAGTAGCGGAGTTGCCACACCTTTAAACCATCGCACAGGACGCAAGCATACAAAGAGGTCGAGCTCTTGTCGTAATGCTACATTGAGCGAACGAATGCCCTCTCCAACTGGTGTTGTAAGTGGACCTTTTATCCCCACCAAATAGTCTCTAAATGCTTGAACAGTCTCATCCGGCAACCAGTTCCCTGTTCTAATATGAGCTTTTTCTCCAGCAAGCACCTCTTTCCACTCTATTTTTCTTTTGTCTCCATAAGTTCTGTTCACGGCCTTATCGATAATCATTTTTACTGCCGACCATATTTCTTTGCCTATTCCATCTCCCTCAATAAAAGGAATGGTTGGTTGGTTGGGTATAATAAGCTTGCTGTTTTTCAGTTCTATCTTTTTACCTGTCATGTCGATTGTATTTAATGTGATTAAATGATATTTAAAGCAAACTCTTTTAAGCATTAAGAGTGTTTATAAAGAGATACTATTT
>ERZ1032924.37-NODE-37-length-21830-cov-6.219288_pt1 | contig 21830 bp, 25 predicted proteins | sample MGYA00516956_ERZ1032924 | MGnify/ENA primary metagenome ERZ1032924 (study PRJEB33719, sample SAMN04262513) | wastewater metagenome | biome: rural village; feature: composting latrine chamber; material: composting feces with ash | place: El Salvador | collected... | reverse complement strand
TGGTGGTGGGTGTGGGTCTTTTCCTTCGTAGTGTGGTAAGGCATGGGCCCGCCAGTTCCTAGATAGAGTTCCTCATCGACCAGCTGTTTGGACGCACTTGGTCGGGAAGGAACAGAGCAGAAGTGACGGTACCCATGCCAATTATTGAAGATATCAGGCGTCTTGACCGTGAGGGAGTCTTTGGTAGAGACATCGCTGAAAAGTTGGGTGTATCCCGCGATTCGGTGGCCAAGTATTTAGCGATGGACGACTTCTCCCCAAAGCCACCCAAGGCACCTAGGCGTAACAAGCGCTTAGTGATGACAAAGGAGGTTTGCGCTTTCATCGCTGAGGTTCTTGAGGGCGATCGGGATATGCCTCGTAAGCAGCGGCACACCGCTAAACGTATTTATGACCGCCTCGTAGAAGAGAAGAACTTTGCGGGTTCTTACCGTAGTGTTTCCGGTGAGGTAGCCAAGTGGCGCGAAGAGCGCGGCAGTAGCAAACGCACGTTCAAAGAGTTGGCGTGGCAGGCGGGAAGCGCCCAGGTTGACTTCGGGTCGGTGGAGGTTGATTGCGGGGAAGAAAACCTGACTACCTTGTGGATGCTGGTAGTGTCCCTACCCCACTCCAACGCTAGGTACGCCCAGTTGTATCGGGGCCAAACCGCTGAGTGCGTGGTTGACGGCCTGCAAAAGATCTTCACCCACATCGGATTCGTGCCACACACTCAGGTATTTGATAACGGGGCGGGGGTAGGACGTAAAGAGATCGACGGCATCGTTGAATCAGAGTTGTTTGCCCGTTTCCGCACCCACCTCGGGTTTGACACCCTCTAGGTCAGCAGTCATGGTTTCATCAATGGCCCACCCAATGACACGGCGGCTATGAGCATCCATCACCACAGCCAAATACAGCCACCCCTCCCAGGGGCAAATACGTGATGTCGCCCACCCAGAGCCGGTTTACTTCGCCCTTGTCCCAAGCACGCAACGCTAGATCTTCGGGGTAAGTATCAGCATTATCACGCAAAGTGGTGACTTTGAATCGTTTGGGGAATACGCCTTGTAATCCCAGGTCAGCCATGATTCGAGCCACCGTCTTACGCGAAACGACTTCTCCGGACTCACGTAAATCAACCAAGACCCGTGGAGCGCCGTATACCCCATCAGAATCCGCGTGAGACCTAGTGATCTTCGCTGCTAAATCCTCATTCCTAGCCTGTCGTTTTGAGGGTCCTCGTTTCATCCACGCATAAAACCCGGACCGGGAAACACCAAGAAGGCGCGCCATACGGCTAACACTGAAATTCTTCTTCACACGCCAATCAATTTGAACGACGCTCTGACATATCCGCGGCTTCCTGGGCGAAGAAGATTGACGCTTTTTTTAGGAACGCCCGATCAAGTTCCCATTCCCGCTTTTCCTTCCGCAGCCGCTGCAGCTCAGCCCTCTCACTTTCAGAAATCGGTTCAACCTCACCTACTTGATCCCGGTAAGTCTTCACCCACCGACCAAGCGTCTGCTCCGCGACCCCGATCTCCTTTTTGCTACCTGCGCAGACAACCTACCGGTGTTAACCACCAGTTTCACTGCCTCATCCTTAAACTCAGGCGAATACGCCCTACGTTGCCTTGCCATGCTGAACATCCCCTCTCTTACAAGATGTCCACAAACCAGGGGGAAGGCCAGCGCTGCACCAAGTCATCGTGAACCGGCGGGCCAGGGCGCTTGCTCTTCCCGCGTGCTTTCTTCTTCCCGAAGGCTGACCACCACTGGTGGTCGCGGCAGAGTCGCCACGCAGTCCGGTCACTCATCGGCTCGCCCAAGTCGCGGGCTTCATCGGCGAGGAATCGGTACCCGAACTCGGGGTCCTCGACATGTGCATCGTAGAGCGCGTTCGCCCGATACGCTTGCGTGAGTTCTCGTTCGGTGACGGGCGAACGCCGCCACCGGTAGTAGGGCTGGCGGGCGAGCTTCAATACCCGGCACGACACCGAGACGGGAATCCCATCAGCGGCGAGCTCGCTCACGAGCGGGTAGAGCCTTTTCCCGGCAGATGCGCTTGCGAGAGATACGCGGCTGCGCGACGCAGCACCTCGACTTCTTGCTCGAGGAGCTTGTTGCGACGGCGGAGCTCACGGAGTTCGTCGTTCTGCGCGCGGGTGACGCCGGGTTTCTCGCCGGTCTCGACGCGTTCCTGGCGGAGCCATTTATCGAGCGTGCCGACGTGGATGCCGAAGTCGTTCGCGATCTGCGCGAGCGTTACATCCGGGTCGCGGTTCAGGGCGACTTGCACGACGTCGTCGCGGAACTCTTTCGGGTACTTCGAGGGCATAGTGATCATCCTTCCAGGCCAGCATAAACTAGCCAGTTCGAATGTCACCTAAACGTGCATCAGACCCCATCCAAGGTCAAATCACAACCAACTGGAAACGAGCCCTAGCCCAACTAGCCGTCGCCTACCCCGACCGCATCAACACCCACCTCAACTAGAAAAACCCAACCCCAAACACAAACCATTTGACGTTGATACTGGTTAGGTAGTCGGTTCGGGGTGTGACCCGCGATTTGACTGACGATCCTTTTGGGATACTGGTAGTTGGCTTGGGGTGTGACCCTCGGTTTGACTGACGATCCAAATAGGGTTTGTCCTTGGCCTGATTTGTCCGCCCCGAGCCAACTACCTGGAGGCCATGGGAGACATGACCTCATAGGAGCGTGACGCTCCATGGTTCGTAGCAGTTTTCATGGTAGTCGTCTCATCAACGTCTTGTCTGCTCCTGTGGTTCTTCAGCTTTCTTATTCGAAGCGACCGGGAAGATGAAGATAAATGACACCTAGTGCCTTGCAAGAAACAAGCGGAACTGACAGCCAGGTGCGGTTTTATGTGGGGGTTGACACCCACACGGACACGCACACCATCGCCGTATTAGACGCTACGGGCCGGACTGTGGAGACCTCAACGCATGCGGCAACGCCTGCGGGATACCGTGGCGTGGTCAACGCGCTGAACGGGTTCGCAGGTCCGAGCCAGGTGAGTGTGGGGGTAGAAGGAACTAACTCTTATGGGGCCGGCCTCACCCGCGCCCTCCAAGCCGGTGGTTTTACGGTGTTCGAAGTGCTGCGTCCCACCCGCCAGGTGCGGCGCATGGATGGCAAGTCCGATCCGATTGACGCTGTTGAAGCAGCCCGCTCCCTGATGAGTGGTCGCGGCATCTCGGTCCCCAAAACCAGTACGGGCCCAGCTCAAAGACTGCGCTATTTGAACGCAGCCAGAGACAAATATGTGTCCATCATGACTGCCCTGTCTTGCTCGATCTTGTCGTTACTAGTCACCGCGCCCGAAGCGATCAGAGAGAAGTTCTCCCAAGACACAACCGCGAAAACCCTTATGCTTCTCGCTGGTTGTCGGCCAGGAAAACTAGACCCGACAGGCACTGATTTCTATGTGCTCACAGCGTTGAAGTCTATGGCCCGAACCCACCAAGACATCAAGAAAACCGCCAAGGTACTGGAACAACAAATGAAGGCAATCATTGAGGAACACTACCCGGCGTTGTCTAAGGTTCACGGGGTAGGAACCATCACTGCCACATCCCTTGCTGTCACCGCCGGTGATAACCCTCAGCGGATCCGCTCCGAAGCGGCCTTCGCGAAACTGTGCGGGGCCTGCCCTATCCCTGCCTCCAGCGGCAAAACCAACCGCCATCGTCTCAACCGGGGAGGAGACCGACGCGCCAACAAAGCCCTCCATCGCATCGCCCTAGTACGCATGGGCACCCACCAACCCACCAAGGATTATGTTGAACGCCAAACCAAGCGTGGGAAAACCAAGAAAGAGATCCTCCGCCAACTCAAACGCGCCCTCTGCCGGGAAATCTACCGGGCACTAACCCGCCCGGTCGCTACGAAACCAACCAGCGGCGCAGACCTACGCGCCTGGCGCACCACCAAAGGAATCAGCCAAACCCAAGCCGCCCAAGCACTACAAACCTGGCCCGCCCGAATCAGCGATATCGAAACCGACCGCCGACCCCTCCTGACCCTTCGCACCCAGTACCAAAACTGGCTCCAAGCCGCCTAACCCAACCCTGACCTACGCCACGCAAACGGGCAACAACACGGGCTTGACACACAATAGGAGCATCAAGCTCCTTTGAAGATGGCCAAAACTATGCGTGATGACCTACCTGCAAAAGTAATTTTCCACTCAGATAAAGGCACGCAGTATGCCTCAAATCAGATCAGCAAGTGGACCGGCAACAACGGGATCGTCCGGTCGATGGGAGCCACCGGGGTCGCGTGGGACAACGCCATGGCCGAGTCCTTCTTCGCTACCTTGAAGACCGAGTACTACTACCGGCATGTATGGGCCACCAAGAAACACGCCAAACAAAGCGTGGGCCGGTGGATCGAAGAGGTCTACAACCGCCGACGACGCCACTCAGCACTAGGACAAATTGACCCAGTCACCTACGAAATGCAACAATTAACCCATCACCCCAAGGACCAACAAGCAGCATAAAACGTGTCCACTCAAAAGGGGCAAGGCCAGCGTCCCGTAGTTCAAGCCCTGATCGCCCTGATGCAACTGCGATCCACGCATCCGGCCTTCGACGGCGAGTTTACGGCTGAGGCCGAGGGGGAAATGAGCTGCGCTTGGCGTGGGAATCCCCTGATGGATGGGCAGTTTTGAAAGCCAACTTGGCGTCGGGCGACGGCATCTTGTCTTGGTCAGAGGATGGGGAATCAAGAGCCAGCGTGCTGCGGGACATGAGACGGTAGACGCGGGGCTTCGCATAATGCCTGCTGAAAGGGACAGTTGGAAAGCATAACCAAGAATCGTCAGGCGCCGGAGACTCTTCGGGCGATGGTGGCGCGCGCTTATGGCGAGGACCAAACCGTCGAGGGCGATGACTTCGCGACCGAACTGGGACACGGCTGGTTCAACGTGGCATACAGCATCACCTTGCGGGATGGGCGGCAGGTCGTTTTGAAGATCGCGCCCCCACCCGGCGTCCCCGTGATGACGTACGAGGTGGAGATAATGTCCAACGAGGTTACCGCAATGCGCCTTGCGGGCAGCCTCACCAAAGTCCCAGTGCCACCCGTTGATTTCTACGACAACTCCGGGGAGCTGTGTGCGTCACCGTGGTTTTTCATGCCGCTTGTTGAGGGTGAGAACCTGGGAGTCATGGCTGAGGAAGGGCGACTCACGGCCGAGCAGATCGATGCTTTTAACGAACAGCTCGGGGCGGCAAATGCCGAACTGAACCGCATCGTCGGTCCCCATTTCGGCCCGTTGGAAGGCGACGGATACTCCACCTGGCGTGAAGCATTTGCCGCCATGATCGAAGATGCACTGCATGATGGACAGAAGGAAGGCGTCGACCTCGGCTGGGACTACGAACTCCTCCGGTCGATTATCGCGGAGGACCTTCCGCTACTGGATGGCGTAAGGGAACCTCGTTTCGTGGAGTGGGACCTTTGGAACAGCAACACAATGGTGCGCGAGGATCGGATAACCGGGATCATTGACCATGAGCGAGCCTTCTACGGTGACCCACTGATGGAGGCAGGCTTCGTTGGGCTTGATCTACCCGACTTCGGTGACCCAGAAGCGTTTATCCGGGGGTACGGGCTTCCCTCGCTGACGGCTGAGGACCGCCAAAGGCGCCGGCTCTATACTCTCTACCTGATCATCATCATGGTCGTCGAAACGCACTACCGGGGACACGAAACCCCAGATCAATACTGGTGGGCGCGCGGCCAACTTGACCAGCTCATGGGGGCTTACGCTCACACAAGCCAGCCGTAATGGGCCGCTGCGCTAGTAGAGTTGAATGGCAGATGGGGCAGGCCTCGTCACATGAGCGACGGTGGAGGAGATTGAGATGAAGATTGTCTTTGGGTCAGACCACGCGGGATTTCCGTTGAAGGAGGTTCTCCGCAAGCACGCAGAAGAGCAGGGGTATGAGGTTGTCGATGTGGGCGTCTACTCTCCTGAGCGCGCCGACTATCCCACTTACGGGCGGAAGGCTGCTGAAGTCCTCGCCGCCGGGGAAGCGGACCGCGCAGTTGTCGTTTGTGGGACAGGCGTCGGAATCTCACTTGCCGCGAACTCCGTGAAGGGGGTGCGTTGTGTGGTGTGTTCCGAGGAATACACGGCCCGACTCGCCCGCGCTCACAACGACGCCAATGCTCTTGCCGTGGGAGCGAGGGTTATTGGTGACGGGACCGCTATTGCCATTTTCGATACCTGGATCAATGAGCCTTTCCAAGGTGGCCGCCACGCAGAACGCGTTGCGCTGCTGAAAGCGATGGAGTCCTAGTCCGCAAACCCTCGACAAGGAGCAAAAATGCCACTTCCTTCCGCATCGACCCTCAAACTCGATGGCCGGGTGAAGCGCTTGGGACTGACCACTACAGAAAGGTCGGACATCCTGGTGCATGCCGTCGGCTTGGATGAAGAACCTGTGGTTGAAAATGGGGGAGCCTTGGTCAGCCTTGACCTTGGCATTGTGCGCTTCAGGGTGAAACCACGGAAGGCGCGTATCACAGTCTCCAGCCAGGTCGCTTGGGTTTTGAACCTGGACGGGGTGGTCTCGGATTTTCGCGCAAACCTCACCGCGCTGGACTTGCGTGGGATCGTCATGGACGGAGTTTTCTCCGACTGTTCGCTGGACCTCCCAGCTCCCCAGGAGATGGTGCGGATCGACATTGACGGCGTGGTCCGGGGGCTCAGTCTTCGCAGACCCGCCGGCGTTCCCATCCGAGTGACAACGGACGGGCCACGCAAGAACTTCCATCTGGGGACCGCTGTCGATGCCGAATCTGACGAGGAATGGGACGAGGGCATTGCCGGCTACGACATCTCCATCAACGGCCCCGTTTGGGGACTGGGAATCGCTGAAACGCCGACAAAGGAATAGGAATCCAAAATGACAAAAAGGGTCGTTTTCCTAGGGGACTCCCTGACCGCAATGGGACTGTGGCAAGAATGGTTCCCAGACTATGCCTGCTTCAACCAGGGAGTGGGCGGCGAAACTACGGCTGACCTGCTGAAGCGCTTGGACGCAGTGGGGGAGCAGAGGCCAGATCAGATCCTGCTTCTCATCGGCACGAACGATATTCACACGGAGGTGCCCGACTCTCAGATACTGGCGAACCTGCGAGCCATTTTGGAGAGGATCGGCGAGGGCTCCCCAGCGAACCCCTCGAACGCAAAAGTGGTTGTGCAGGGGTTGCTGCCAAGGACCCTCGAACTGAAAGAGCGAATCGACGGGCTGAACCGCGAATACGCCACCATCTCCGAGGAGTACGGCGCCCAGTTCATTGACGTCACGCCTGCGCTTGCGGATCAAGACGGTGCCTTGCGGGCCGATTTCACGGACGACATGCTGCACCTCACCCCTCCCGGATACGAGGCGTGGGTCGAAGTGCTGAAGGAGCAAGCGTTCGAGTAAGCAAATCGAGTGAACAATTCGAGTAATTAACGCCTCTGGGATCCCCGTCCCTTGCAACGAGTTCTCCTGCCGTGATCGTTGTCGCACATTTCTAGGTGCGAGTTGGGGGAGACGCTGGGGTAGCCTATGGGATGGAACAACCAAGAGATCGAGGATCCGATCTTCAAGGAAGTTCCGCGCGGGGTGTGGCGCAGCTTGGTAGCGCATCTGCTTTGGGAGCAGAGGGTCGCAGGTTCAAATCCTGTCACCCCGACAAATCGAAAAAGTCAAAGCCGACTTTTCCAGGGAACGGCAACGAAAAGTCCAGGTCTTTGGGGGCGGAAAAGTTCCTGGGTCCCCTCACTAACGTGCTGCTTTGCGGCTCTGGGGCCGGGCGCGTTGTTCGATTTAGACACGCGAAGACGGCGAAACGGGGTGTGAGCAGCGTTATGGTCCGCTCAGAAGTCTAAAACGGACATAGCGGAGCCTGTCGCCTTGTTTGGAGTCGGCTATCTACGCTCGTGCTGGTTCACAACTTATCGAGCACGTGCGACAGTCTTTCCCCCAGGAACTCAGAGTCGGCGAGGCAGTTGCGACCCCAGGCTTTGATCTGCCCGCCGAACGCATCATTCACGTCGTGGTCTCAATGAGCCAGCCTGGCACAGAGGAAGCGAATGCTGGTTGCAGCGTACAACCAAGCGTTGAAGGTGGCCGCAGATGCCGGGGCGAGAACCGTTGCCCTCCCGATTCTGGGAACCGGCTTCAACAGGTGGGGCTTCGACGTATCAGTGGAAGCTGCCATCGAATCACTTCGCTCGCCCTTTCCAGGAATAGACGAGGTTCGCCTTGTCACCGACACCCAGGACAAAGGGAGTGTTCTGGAGAGACTCTTAGTTGAAGACACGCCACCTTGCCTTCTGCAGGGAGTGCGTCGTCTGCACCAGAGAGGCTTCGCGCAGTGCTGTTAGTTTTCACGCGACACGAGGCACGACCGCGTTGCTTCACCCTGGGGTGTCAGATGGGGGATACTTGGGTGATAGCAAAAACCAAACCCTCTCAGGCTTGTGAAGGAACACCCATGGAGATTTCAGAAAAAGACCGCGCGGAACTGTTGGCGATCAAGGAGAAAATCGACAGGGGAGAGAAACTTGGGCGCTATGAACAGACCCGGTGGACAGGAACACCCGCCTCGTTGAAGCGTGAGATCTCCAAGTAGGGTCGCCGCCGCAAATTTGAGTTTGCAGGAGCGTTCCGCGAGCAACGCGAGCAGTGTTCTCGACCTACGTGCGGACTTCAGACTGCTTCCCGGTCCTTAAATACCGTGTCATGAATAGGCAATCGTCGAAAACGGTCACGCCTGGAGCTCCGGGACCCGAATTAAGGACCGGGAACACTGTTGTGGAACTTCTGGGCTCCGGATTCGGACGTACTCTCAGCGCTCCACGGCCCCTCAGTGGTTTCGGCGCCTCCGTGTCTTCGGTGCTCGGTGGTCCAGTATTTCCGGCTCCCAGGCGCATCAGGTGCTCCCTGCGTTTTGGGTGCACCCAGAACCACTCAGCATTCCCGAGTGCTCGGCGACCTTCGGCTGGTCTTTAAAAACTAAACGTTCGGCTGGCCTTCAAGAAAGAAGAGGTGGGAGTCGATTAGACCGGGGAGCCTCGACTAGAACGGGGGAACCTCGCTCAGAAAAACGCTGGCAGGCAGAGACGACGTCCGCAGGGGACAGCCACGGCAAGGAGGGAGAGAGCACCGAAAGAGGATTCACGAACACACAGGCAGGACTTAAGCCTCAGCGATTTTGGTTTAGGGAACCGGCGGAAGAGTGGACCTCGGCGATCCCCCTCGGAAACGGTCGCATCGGCGCGATGATTTTCGGGGGTGTGGACGACGAAGAAATCCTAGTGAACGAATCCACCATCTGGTGCGGGCCTCCCACCCCGACAGACAACCCTGGCGCCCCAGAGCTGATCAGCCAGATGCGGGAGTTGTTGTTCGCAGGTAAGAACGCAGAAGCAGAGTCCATCTGCCGTAACCAATTCCTGGAACCTGACAGTGACGGGGAGCGAAGGAGTTTCCAGCCTTTAGGTTTCATCCACCTCGAACACCGGGGCCTGGGAGAAACCGAAGACTACCGTCGAGAACTCTCCTTCAACACTGCGACTGCGAGGACTACCTTCCGATCACAGGGCACCTCGTACAAAAGAGAAGCATTCGTTAGCGAACCCGATCAGGTGCTGGTCTGCGAATACACTGCGGATAAAGCCGGGGCGGTCTCCTTCGAAGTGACACTGACCAGGCCCTCCGGCGCTACGGTCACGGCCACCTCCGATCGCCTCCGGTTAACAGGTCGTGCCGCGGCAGAAAACGGGGAGTTCCCCGGCACCTCATTCCAGATGACGGTCACGGCGCGCACCGAAGGTGGAAGCGTGGAGGTGGTGGGGGACCGACTGCTTGTTTCTGGCGCAGAGAGCGCAACACTCCTGGTCAGAGCGGCAACGGACTATAACTTCGAGGATCCGAAGACGCCGCAAACTCAAGACTTGAGCGAGGCGTGTGATGAGGCGTTGGCCCTCGTAAACGCGATGGACATGAACACGCTACGGCAACGTCACGTCGATGACTTCAAGGCGTTATATGAGACCTCGGCGCTCCGGCTCACTGTCGCCACCAGCCCCCTTCCAATCGACGAAAGGGTTGCGCGGGCCGCCGAGGGCACCGCAGACTCCGCCCTCCTCCTGCTTTATTTCGCTTACGCTCGGTACGTCTTTATCTCCGCCTCCAGGTATGGCGGACTGCCCATGAACCTCCAAGGGCTGTGGAACCCGCTGATGCAAGCGCCGTGGCGGTCAGACTGGCACCTCAACATCAACATTCAGGAGGCGTACTGGTTCGCTGAACAAGGCGCTTTGCCTACGCGCCACGAGCCGCTCTTTTCCCTCCTCGAGAACCTTCTTCCCAACGGCCAGGAAGCAGCGCGGGTGATGATGGGGGTTCCGAGGGGTTTCCTTGCCGGCGTCCGCAGTGACGGAACCCTCTGCACCACCCCGGCCCAGCAGCCTGTTTGGGGAATGTACGTCGCGGGCGCGGCGTGGTGCGCGCAGCATGTCATGGAGCATTACCCCTTCACGCAGGACAAGGATTTCCTGAAGCGCCGCGGCTTCCGCATCCTCCGCGAAAACGCCCTCTTCTGGATGGACTGGTTGGTGCCCGACCCGAAGACAGGTCGGCCCGCTCTACCTTGGCCCACCTCGCCCTGCCACAAGTCGCCCCAGATGGTCGTTTGCGGGAGTGGCCCGAGGACTACCAGGAATCTGAGCCGGGTCACCGCCACCTTTCCCACCTGTGGGGCATGATGCCGGGAAACCGCACCACCCTGCGTGGCACCCCCGAACTGGCCGCGGCAGTGAAGAAATCGTTGGATGGGCGCCTGGCCAGCAACTATCACGCGCAGGTCGGTGACATGATGGGGGCAGCCCTCGCCATGATCGAGTTAGTCCTCCAAAGTCACACGGACGCGATTGACCTTCTCCCAGCGTTACCAACGAAGTGGGACGAGGGGTCTGTGTCTGGTCTTCGTGCCTGCGGCGGATTCCGGGTCAATATGTCGTGGGCCGGTGGGAATCTCCAGCGCGCCGTCATCTCCAGCGAACTCGGTGGCACCACGAAGATCCGGTACCGCGACCACGTCACGCACGTATTCATCCCGGCCGGGGGCGCCATCCAATACACAGGTAGCGGTCGGGTGGGTGTGTACGAGGGCGAAGGCTGATGGGACCGTGTTTGCAACACATCAACGAGCGTGCCACCCCGGGATCTTCTGAGTGGCTACAGACGCCTGAGGCCTTGAAGCAGGCATCACGGTGTTGACGAGGCAGCCCAGTGTTGACAGTGACGGCAGCAAGCGGTGGAATCGATGTACCCGCGTGCGACGATCGTGCCGGTCCTCTAGCCAATTGGAGTGAAACCCAAATGAGTATCCCGATCATTCTTGATTGCGACCCAGGCCATGATGACGTGTTTGCCATCTGGCTGGCGGCAGCCAACCCCAACATTGACCTGTTGGCGGTCACCTCTGTCGCTGGAAACGGCATTTTGGAGCACACCACCTTGAACGCGCGCATCGCGCTGACAGTCGCAGGAGCGGAAGGGGTGCCGGTTGCTGCAGGGGCGGATCGGCCCATCGCTGAGACGCTGCGCCCGGCAGTTTGGATCCACGGGGAGAACGCTTTGGGTGGTCCCGAACTGCCCGAACCAACAGTGCCACTGGAAGACATCGGCGCCGTCGATTTGATGCGCGACGTGATTGAGAATCACCCAGAACCCGTCACCATCGTTGCGACTGGCCCCTTGACGAATGTGGCAATTCTGGCCCGGGACTACCCGGACGACATGGCCAAGGTCGCCTCAGTCATTTGGATGGGTGGCTCAACCACCCGCGGCAACATCACGCCGTACGCGGAGTTCAACGCTGCAACTGACCCTGAGGGCATCGCAATCGTCCTCGACAGTGGGGTGCCATTCACGATGGTTGGTCTGAACATCACGCACCAGGCGTTGGTGACATCCGAGGTCATCGATCGGATCGGCGCCATCCCAACCGAAACCGCGAAGTTCGGCGGTCAGCTATTGAACTTCTTCCGCGCCGCCTATTCCTCTTCCAGAGGGATGCCTGACGCCCCTATGCATGACCCCATCACCGTCGCAATGCTGGCAGACCCCACTGTGGCGACAACCCAGCCCACACATCTGGACGTGGAACTGAAGGGCGAATACACCCGGGGCGCCACCTGCACAGATCTCACTGATTTCCAGAACAAGCCTCACAACGCCACCGTCGCATTGGACCTGGACGTGGAGCGGTTCTGGCAGATGATCGAGGATGCGCTTAGAGCACTCCCATAACGCGACGTGAGCTACGTGAGCGCAGCGGCGTCTCCTGGGGCATCGACGTTTTCATCCACGAGGATGGCGGTAGCGGCCGCACGCGCTTCTGCAGGGCCAACGGCCTCGCAGGCGGCGGTGGCGGCACGCTGGGCTTGGTCCAGGGTGACCTCGGCCAAACCCAAACGGACCTCGGGGATGGCGTCGGGAGCCATCGAAAGGGAATCTGCTCCTAGCCCGATCATGACCGCAGCCAACAGTGGGTCACTGGCTCCCTCGCCACAAACTCCCAGGCTCTTTCCTTCCTGCCTTGCTGCATCCCCCAACATGCACATGAGGCGCAGAACGGCAGGGTGCCACGGGTCCTGATACTGTGACATCGATGCGAGGGTGCGATCCGCAGCCAGAGCGTACTGGGTGAGGTCATTGGTTCCCACGCTGACAAAATCTGTCACGCGTGCCACTTGATCAGCCATGACGGCGATCGAGGGCACCTCGGCCATCACCCCCAACGTCTTCAGACCCGCAGCGCGACCCGCCTTCACGAATGCTTCCGCTTCGGGGGCGTCAGCGATCATCGGGGCCATGACCCACAGCTCTGCCTCGCACCCCTCGGCCGCATCTGCTAGCGCCGCCAACTGCGTGTTCAGAACTTGGTCATGCCTGGTCAAAGCGCGGTAGCCACGCAGCCCGAGGGCGGGGTTGGCCTCATCCTGGTACGTCAAATAGGGCAGAGGTTTGTCTGCACCGGCGTCCAGCAGCCTTACCACAACCTTCTTCCCGGGGAACTGGTCCAGAAGTTCTCGGTACGCCGCGGCTTGCGTCTCACGGGTGGGAGGCTGAGTGGAACCGATAAAAAGAAACTCGGTGCGAAACAGGCCCACGCCTTCCGCGTCTGCCCGAACTGCGCCGGCGGCTTCGTCAATACTCCCCAGGTTTGCCAACAACTGAATTTGGGTTCCGTCCTTTAAGACACCCGGGCCGCGGCTACTTTCCAGGCGCGCGTTCCGAACATCAGCGCGTCCTTTTGCGTCCTCTACTTCAATGTCCGAGGGGTGCAGCAGCACTTTCCCATGACGGGAATCGACAATGACGGGGGCACCTTCCTCAATGTCTAACGCCCCCTCACAGCCGATGATCGCAGGCAGGCCTTTGGACCGAGCCAAAATTGCGGTGTGACCTGTGGGGCCACCCTCTTCTGTCACCAGGGCCCGGACCACGCTGAAGTCAAGGGTCGCGGTGTCGGCGGGGGCTAAGTCTCTTGCCACCAGGACGAAAGGGGTAGTCGATCTGGGGACGCCGGGCACGGGGACCCCGGCGATATGAGCGCGGATGCGTTGGGAAATGTCATCCAGATCGGCTGCCCGTTCCGCGTATTTGCCACCGATTTGCAGCAGTTTCCGGCGGAATTCGGCGAAGGATTCATACACGGCTCGTTCAGGGCTCAGCCCCTGCTGCACGCGCTGTTTGATGTTGCGGAGGACCGCGGGGTCCTCGGCCATCATCGCGGACGCGAGGAGTATCTCCTCGGTTGGGCCGTCAAAGGTTTTGGCTGCTTGACGGAACCGGTTAGCGACTTCTTCGGAAGCGCGTTGGGCCTGAGCCCAGCCCTCGTCGGGTGAAACCAATGACATGGAGTTCTCTGGTTCGCGAAGCGGGGGAGCCATATGTCTGACCGGACCTATGCCGATACCAGAGCCGATACCGTGTCCGCGAAGGACACGGTCCCTCGTGTGCTCTTCCATTGTGTTGGCAGACCTTCCGTCCTTTGCGCACTGGGTCGATCCGAGGGGTTTCCCCTCCCCTTCATCCTACGCAGAGCGAAGAAACCAATCAGTTTGCAGGGTCCTAGTTCACATTGCTGTTGGTCACCAAAACGCATTATCTGAACGTGTAGTTATTACAGTGGAGCGCATGAGCCAATCTTTTGCCGATGAGCAGGCGAGCAACGCCATGCTTCGGCGCCGCATGTTGGAAGAAAAACAGAAGGCAGAAAGCGCGCGTGCCTCCGAGTATTTGACGCAGTTTGTCGAATCCGCCAAAGAGCAGGGACTTCCAACCGAACCGCTGATAGTGCGCGGCTACGGGGGCAAGGGCACAGCGAAGACTCCGCTGGTCGGATGGTATTTGAAAAATGACAGGAGCATGGCCGTCGACGTTGATGGCAACTTCTACCTGTTGATTGAGCAGTTGTCATTCAAGGACAGGCTCACTGGGGTGACTCCGAAGCCCTCTGCACCACCGCTGATTTTGGGCGCGGGTGGTCGCGATGGGGAATCCATTGATTTGACAGCAAAGCTAACGGAGCTGCTGCCGAAGTGGCGACGGAGCGCAGATTCGTGACGCGGACATCGCGAACCGTCGCCCCAAAGACGCCACTCTGGGCGCGCACCGGACTGGTTTTCGCATTGGTGTTTCTGCTGGCCGTCGTCGTACTGGGCGTCGTCTTAGCCGTCGCGGAGCCCTTTTCTCCGCTCCAACCCCTGGAGGTTGCGGCCCAATCCGAACCTCAGTCCGTCCCCGCTGCCGAACAGGCACAATCTGAAGAGGTCCTGGCAGAACCTGAAGAAGAGGTCATCCCCGACCCTCAGCAGTTCATCATTTCGGCTGCTGGTGACGTCCTCATTCACGAGGTGGTTGCGTACTCAGCCTGGAACGGTGAGCGGTATCAGTTTTCCTCGCAGTTTGCGGATATCGAGCCTTATTTGGCGGCCTCGGACGTCTCCATTTGCAACATGGAGGTCCCCGTGAAGGCACCGGGAGAAGGGCCGACGGGCTTCCCCGTGTTCGGGGCACCGTACGAACTGGTAGAAGAGCTGAGCCTGTCCGGATTCACTGGCTGTACCACTGCTAGCAACCACGCGATGGATCAGGGGTTCTCTGGCCTTGCACGCACCCTGGATGCCTTTGACGAGGCGGGGATGGGACACCAGGGCACAGCCCGCACCGCTGAGGAATCCCAGCAGGCACAGTTCTACACGGTGGAAAAGGGTGACGTTACCTTGACCATCGCGAACATTGCAGCCACCTACGGCACCAACGGGATTCCGCTGGCTGATGATGCGCCGTGGTCTGTGAGTTTTATCGAATCTGAGGAGCTGATCCAGAAGGCACGTGAGGCACGGGCGGCTGGGGCAGACATTGTGGTGGCCTCGTTGCACTGTTGCGGGGTCGAATACATAACCTACCCCGATGAAGGGCAGTTGGACACCACGCAGGCACTTGCCGCATCTGGCGAAGTTGACATCGTGATCTCTCACCACGCGCATGTGCCCAAGCCGATGCAACTTCTAGAAGGCGGCCCTAACGGCAACGGCATGTGGGTCGCCTACGGACTGGGCAACATGATTTCTAACCAGGGCGCCAGGTGGGGCCAGATGGAGGAAACCGAGTCTGGTTTGTTGGCGTTCTTCTTCGTGGACTTCGATGGAGTCAACCCACCCGTGGTGACCGAGGCAAGCTGGGCCACCGTCACAGTTGACTACGCCAACGGGTACCGTTTGATTGTTGCTAACGACGATGGCGTGGAGGTGGCTGCCCAAGGCGACCGCCCAGCCATTTCCTCCGACGCCATTTGGTACCGAAGAGAAGTGATCTCCCGAGTCATGGAGCAAGGCGATGGGGTGGAGCAGACCGGAGTCCCCGAAAACGAGCCGGGCGTAACGACGGTTGTATCGAGGTAGCGGGTCCGCCCTTTCCCCAATCAGCCACTACTTACTAGCCAAAGGGTGCAACCACTCCAGTTGGCGACGCCACTGAAGGTTCTGGCCCCCTTCGTGTCCGTTGTAGGGATAAACCTCGATTTCCGCGGGGCCGCCGTGCCAGTTCTTCGCTGCGAAAACGGTTGAGGGTGGGGCAACCTGGTCCATCAGCCCGACAGAGAACAGCGCGGGGCAGGACGCTTTCTGCGCGAAAAGAACCGCGTCAAAGTAGGAAAGTGTGTCGAAAACCTGGCCTATTTCTTCCCGGCGGGTTGCAAGGTATCGCACCACTTCCTCGTACGGGTACGCATCCGTGAGACCAATTGCGCGTTCAAAGTTGCATAGGAAGGGCACGTCCAACATCGCCCCTCGCACATTGTCACGAAGGCCCGAGGCCACCAGCGCCAACCCTCCCGCCTGGCTAACCCCGGTGACGAAGATGCGGTCAGGGTCAACACCGGACAAGTGTTCGCACAGGTCGATAGCGTGCGCAGCGTCGACGTAGAGGCGACGGTAGTAGTAGGTGTATGGGGATTGGATCCCCTTTGTCATGAAACCGGGATATGAGCCGCCGGTCTCATCTGGCGCACCATGGTCGGGCGTTATGCCGCCGGAACCCCAGGAGCTCCCTTGTCCTCGAGAATCCACGATCAAACTGGCGTAGCCGCCGCTGACCCAGGTGAGGTGGTCTTCTGGGATTCCTCGTCCGCCACCGTACCCCACGTACTGGACAACGATCGGCAACAAGCCGTCGCGCTCCAGGGGTGACGACTTCGGCATCAGCAACCATGCCGCGATCGATTCACCGCCGTAGCCGGGGAAGCGCACGTCGAAAATGTTGATGGTCGCCAACTGAATCTCGGCCGGCACAACAGTAACTGCATCCGGGTTGAAGGGATTCTCCTCCATCGTCTTAGTCCAGAAGGCATCAAAATCAGCGGGCCTTTGTATTGAGGGGCGGTACTGTTCCAACTGGTCGAGGGGTAGGTCGAAAAAACTCATCTACATCTTTCTTATCTTGGAATTGTGGTGAATGGGACTGGGGGCTGGTCGGTCTGCACAATGCGTACGGGGCCGGCTGGGACAACAGTCTGCCCTTTGAGCACCTCGTTTGTCAGGATATCGGTGCCTTGATGGGGAACCGACACGTCCGGACGGTGGGGTTGAAGATAGAAACGGTGCATTGGACGGTGCCCTGATTCGGGGCATGGGAGTATCAGGCTTGCCTGCGGCCGCCAGGTGAGGAGCTAGGCCCTGCAAGGCTGGCAAAAACCCTGCCAACGCTGGCAAAAACAAGATCCTCACTTCAGCGGGGGAAAGCCTTGCGAGGGGCAAACTCGTGTTTTTGATGTGACAACGCTCGCCCGCGTTCTCAATACTCTTTCGACCGCGCTTCAGCCCATTTTGAGCCCTACGTCGGGGTGGCGGAGGTTACCAAGGTGACCTTTGACGGAGATGTCCTCGAAAGCCAGGAGCTGGATGTGAAGGTTGAGGCTCGGTCCGCCGCGCGTCTCGAGTTGGATCCGCGGGTGGGGGAGACGAAGGACACCGGTAACGAACTACTCGTTGTCGCCTTCTCTGGCGAAGGCCCGAAACGAGTCATCTACGACTTCGCAGATGTGGTTGACCAGCGTCTGGATCCAGATGCTCTGGAAATCAAGGTGACACCGGGAGATGACGGAGCATTGATTGACCTCCACGCCAAGTCTTATGTCAGAGACGTGTTCGTCCTGGCGGACAGGGCGGATCGCTCAGCGGTTCCTGATAAGGGCATGTTGTCGATGCTCGCGGGAGAAGAAGTGACTATCAAGGTAACCGCGTCCGGACCGCTTCCCGAAGATGCGCTTCTTGACCCTCGTGTAACCAGGTCTTCTAGCCAGGTCTTCTAACCAGTTCCATGGAGAACCAGTGGGGGAGGTCCTTCCGGCTGAAGCCCTCGGCCCTCCTCGGGAGCGGCTCTTCTAGACGAGAAAACTACATGTTCAGGCGAAGCAAGCTGCGATGAAGAAAGCCTTGCTGGCATCGGGAGAAGTAAGTGGAGCGGGTGACGAGAATCGAACTCGCACCATCTGCTTGGAAGGCAGAGGCTCTACCATTGAGCTACACCCGCAAGACGCTTTGACGTTAGCGACTAAGACACTATAGCGCGGTTCCCGGGTCGTCAATAAATCGGGGCGAGTGATTGTCACCGCACAATCTTGACCGAGTCCCCCAACGCCGAACCTGGCGTTACCAGGGGGACGAGGGCACCTGTGAGCCGTCGCGGCGGCAGACCGTGGTGTTTTGCAACGGCACCTGGTTCCCGAAGACGGGTGTACTGCATTACAGAACAAGGGCGCCGGTTACGGCTTGTCGGGGCGCTACCGTACGATTGAGAAGATTGCGAGACCGGGGGAACCCTACTCGCTAACCGGTGGGCCCACCCAAGTGCGGCCCCAAAGAACTACATGTTGGAGTAATGCGCGTGAAAAGCACCGTAGAAACCCTGGAACCAACCAAGGTGAAGCTCACAGTCGAAGTTGACTACAAGGAGCTTGAACCGCAGATGGCGGAGGCCTACAAGGAAATCGCGAACCAGGTAAACGTTCCTGGGTTCCGGAAGGGACACGTGCCGGCACGCGTGATTGACCAGCGCTTTGGCCGCGGGGTCGTGATTGAGCAGGTCGTAAACGAAGTCCTTCCCGATTACCTGAGCCAAGCAGTTATTGAAAACAACCTGCGTCCCTTGGCGGAACCTCAGATTGAGGTGAAGGAAGTCCCGAACATCGAAGGCGCTCCCGGAGGCGTCTTGATTTTCGAAGCGGAAATGGACAACGTCCCCGAATTCGAGCTTCCCGAACTTGTTGGCATCGAACTGGAAGTTGATCCGGTAGAGGTCGAAGACGATGAGGTGGATGCTGAACTTCTCGAACTACGCACTCGTTTCGCTTCCTTGAAGAACCTGGATCGCCCTGCCGAAGACGGTGATTTCCTGACCCTTAACATCAGCGCCACAGTTGATGGGGAAGAGATCGACGCGCTATCGGACATTTCTTACGAACTGGGCTCCGAAACGATGCTGCCCGGACAAGACGAAGCGTTGCGTGGCACAAGTGCTGGCGACAAAGTGCAGTTCACTTCTGCGGTTGCGGGCGGCGAACACGCCGGTGCCGAAGCCGTAGTGGATGCAGAAGTGGTTGCTGTCAAGGAGCGCGAGCTTCCCGACGTCGACGATGATTTCGCGATGATGGTCTCCGAATTCGACACTGCTGAAGAGCTGGTTGCCGATACGAAGAATGTTGTTGCGGAGCAGAAGAAGGGCCAGCAGGCGCTGCAGGCCCGCGACCGTCTGCTTGAAGGGCTGCTGGAGGACGTTGAGATCCTGCTCCCTGAGTCAGTCGTTGAGGGAGAGGTCTCGCGCAGGCTTGGCGATGAGGCGGATGAGGAAGTCGTAAAAGAAACTCGGAAGGCCATTGAGACGGATATTCGCCAGCAACTCCTTCTTGACACCCTGGTAGAGGAACGCGAAGTCCAGGTGAGCCAGCAGGAACTCATCGACTTCATGATGCAGACAGCCCGCAGCTTCGGTATCGACGTCAACCAAATGTTCCAAGACCAGCAGCAGATCCATTCGATGTACGGAGAACTGAGCCGGACCAAGGCTCTGGTGTCGGTGCTGGCGGATGCCAAGGTTACAGACACTGACGGCAACGATGTTGATCTCTCTGCTTTCACCGTTGATCGCGCGAAGGTTGAGGCGGAGGCTGCGGCCGCTGCTGCCGCACAGGAAGCCGAAGAAGAGGCAGATCCGTCGCAGTTCATCATCAACGTTGACGACGTCCCGGAAGTGTCCGAGTTGGACGAAGTGGAAATCGTTGAGGAAGACGACACCGAAGACTGACCTTTCGGGTTTATCTCGTAGGTTTGTGGCTTAGAGGTCGGGGTGGGCGAAGTGCCCGCCCCGATGCCGCGTAGGTGCGCCTTCAGCGAAATGATGCCTTCCTGTGTGCCAGATCGGGGGCTGCCAGGATAGTTTGGATCTAGGTTCACTGGCGCTCTTCCTGGATTGACCACGGACGTCGTTGGTGGCGCTGAAAAAGTGTGGGACAACCCAGGGCGGTGTGCCCACTGGAAGGAGTTCAGGTTCGGATGGAATCCCCTGTGTCAGCCCAAGCGGGCGCAAGCGGCGTTAGTTTGTCCGACAACGTCTACCAGCAGCTACTCAAGGAACGCATCATTTGGCTCGGTGGCCCGGTGCAAGATGACAACGCTAATGCGTTGTGTGCACAACTGTTGATGCTGGCTGCCGCGGACCCGGATGAGGACATTTATCTTTACATCAACAGCCCCGGTGGTTCTGTCACCGCGGGCATGGCCATCTACGACACGATGCAATACGTGAAGCCGGATGTGGCAACGGTGGGCATGGGGCTGGCTGCGTCAATGGGGCAGTTTCTACTCACTGGCGGAACCATCGGGAAGCGGTTCATCACGCCTCATACTCGCGTCCTGATGCACCAACCCCTCGGCGGCGCCGGCGGTTCAGCCACCGATATCCGCATTAACGCGGACCTCATCTTGCAGATGAAAAAGGAGTTGGCGGAGATCATTGCTGAGCGTACTGGCAAGTCGATCGAACAGATCGAACGCGACTCTGACCGCGACAAGTGGTTCAACGCGCAAGAGGCACTGGAATACGGTTTCGTCGACCACATTGTCACGAAGCCGCAGGCCGTTGGCCGCAAGTCCGAGACTTCTGGCGAGTGACGGAGGATATTAAGATGACTTCTTCAAAGCCTTACTTCGAAGCAATGGCGCGGCAACTGCCCTCCTTTGAAACAGGGATGATGCCGCAAAACCGCTATGTGTTCCCGACGTTCGAGGAAAGAACAGCCTACGGCTACAAACGCCAAGACCCGTATGCGAAGTTGTTTGAGGATCGCATCGTGTTCCTGGGGGTCCAGGTTGATGACGCTTCAGCAGACGACGTCATGGCACAACTGTTGGTGTTAGAAAGCATGGACACGGACTCTCCGATCACCATGTATATCAACAGCCCCGGCGGTTCCTTTACTGCGATGACCGCTATTTACGACACGATGCAGTACGTGCGCCCACACATTCAAACGGTTTGTTTGGGACAGGCAGCCTCCGCCGCGGCAGTCCTTCTGACAGCAGGGCAGCCTGGTAAGCGAATGGCGCTACCCAACGCTCGCATCCTGATCCACCAGCCGGCAATGGAGACGATTCAGGGGCAGGCCTCTGACATCCAAATCGTGGCCGATGAGATTGACCGGATGCGTGTCTGGATGGAACGCACTATTGCGGAGCACACGGGCAGGCCAGAGTCTGAGGTGCGTCGCGACGTTGAGCGTGACAAGATCCTGACGGCCGAAGGTGCGAAAGAATATGGTCTGATCGACCATGTGCTGACCTCACGCAAACTGGTTGAGTAACGACTCAAACAAAAATAGTCAGGCCGTCAACTCGCGGGATCTCCGCGTCCGGTCTGGCACGCGTGGAGCGTTGTTGAAACTTAGCATGTAGCGCCCACCCGCACTTTGCGGCTGGGCGCTACATTTGCATGCTGTGCTTTGCATTTGAATGTTGCGCTTACGCTCTGCACTCTGCGCCTGTCCACTTTGCGTCGGGTGGCAGCCTGGTCGGAGTAAGTGGGGCGCCCCGTTGCCCTCAATATGCTTCCCTGTCCTTAATTTGCTCCCCGGTCCTTAATAGCCATGTTATGCATAGGTAATGGCCCTAAAGAGTCACGCCTGGAGCTCCGGGAACCGTGTTAAGGACCGGGAACAGTGTTGTGAAACAAAGTGGGGTGTGTTTGCCG
>ERZ1032924.36-NODE-36-length-22310-cov-5.722984_pt1 | contig 22310 bp, 23 predicted proteins | sample MGYA00516956_ERZ1032924 | MGnify/ENA primary metagenome ERZ1032924 (study PRJEB33719, sample SAMN04262513) | wastewater metagenome | biome: rural village; feature: composting latrine chamber; material: composting feces with ash | place: El Salvador | collected... | reverse complement strand
GCGAGGCCTGACCTGTCGAGGTCTCCCGACTCCAACGCTGAAATCGTGGGCTGAGTTAGACTCATACGTTCGGCGAGCTCCCTTTGGGTAACGCCCTGTTCTTCGCGAATCTCGCGGAGACGATAGGCACGTTCAGCGGCCTCCATGCGAGCAGTGTGCTTCGCGACAAGGTGTTCATCGACGGGACGCTTCGCACGTACGTCGCTCCATGCGGTGGTCTTTACGGTCATGTCACTGTTCCTCACTTGCTAGCCATTCATCGAACCGATCATCGGCGATAGGAATGTTGGTGTCGTACCATTGTTTCCATCTGCCTGCCTTGTCTCCCGCAACCAGCAGGATGGCTCGGCGCTTGGGATCGAACGCGAACAGTATTCTGATCTCACTGCGCCCCGCCGAGCCGGGACGCAGTTCTTTCATGTTGTGATGACGAGATCCCTTGATCCGATCAGCAGTCGGCCTCCCTAATGTTGGCCCTAAAGCAACAAGCCGGGAGATTGCGGCCGCAACCAGGTTATAGGTTTCATCGTCCAGCCCAACAACCCACGACTCCACGTCACCCCACAGCCGCACATCCCAAGACATGACCACAATATAGACCAGAAACGATATAGATTCAAGGCAATCGCTACTTGCAAGGCTAGACCGCTGAGGCTGCGAACCCGTTCACCTTGATCTGCAGAGAACTCCGATTAGCCACCGGAAAGCCCCTGCCGCCATACTCACAAAAGAGACAAAAAGGTCGCCCCTGCTCAATTTCTTGAGGAGAGGGAACCTCTCCTCAAGAAGTCCACAGCCATCTTCCACGGTGCGAAACTCAAAACCAACCAGTCAGTCTTGAACCTCCAAGATAAACTTCGGGGCCCCACCGAGTAGACTCATCGAAGTGGAATCCAAGCAGAAACAACAAAACTAAACAGGAGGCGCCATACGCAAAGACAAGGCAGTTGCCATTGTGGCCGTCTTGATCACGGTTCTACTCTCAAACATCATGTGCGCGGTGGTGGCATGCCAGTATTGCAACATGCGCCATTGCATAGAGGATGGAGGGTGTAGCGCACCCGCGAGCGCCACCTTCGTTTATGCCATTCCGTTTCTGATAGGAATCGCGGCCAGCTCACTGATAGCCGTTCTTTGTTACAGAAAAACGAGAAACAACGTTGCATAGCAAGAGCAGGGCACCGGCATCGACTTCAACCTGTCCGCTCAATAGCAGACTATCGACTTTGCCTCGGTCTGTGAACGCCAAAAGCGCTGAGCTATCCACCTCAGGAGATGTTACGGTCTGAGCTCCAACCTCTCCGATGCTGCGCCGGGGTTTCTCGAACATACACCCGGCGAGCGAACTGAGTGCCTTTCGCGCTAGTCCCCACGAAGGTGATCAAGCCCCTGAACCCTCCACCAGCTGTAACAGGCTCAATTCTCGAAGTTGAGACCGCAGCCCTACGAACTTTCCTTCAAGCCAAGTAAACCTCTTGACGTTGGCCCATACCTTTTGACGTTGCGCATTTTCGGCCGATTTTGAACCCACCCTGGGTGCAACCAGACCATGCGGAAAGCACTCAACATCCGAATCTGGCGCCGACTGGGTCTCACAGCACTGCCCAGGAGCAGCGATGAACAAGTCCCGCCGAGTGCAGCAAGCACCTAAAACCCGCGTAACCACACGGAAAACGGGGCAAGGTGAGCCGAAGACTCGCGCAAAAACCCATTGTATCCAAAAGGGTGTCTAACTGGTGGAGCTAGGGGGAGTCGAACCCCCGACCTCTTCCATGCCATGGAAGCGCGCTACCAACTGCGCCATAGCCCCTTCAGACAGATAAGTAGTCTACGGACTGGGTGAATGATTGACAACTTTGGTTGGGGGTCGATTGCGTGGTGTTCGTTACGCCCGGTTTCCGTCGCGCTGGTCGACGATGACGTTGAGGCGATGAGACATCACTAGCCCCAGGGCAACCAGGAAGAGGAGGAAGAACGGGAACAGCCACATTCCGATCCACTGCGACAGCACACCGTAGAGCGGAGGGAACAAGGCGGTGCCGGTGTAAGCGGCAGCCATTTGGATTCCGATGATCGCCTGAGAATTGTCTCGCCCAAAGTTCACGGGGGTCGCGTGGATGATTGCGGGGTAGACAGGGGCGCTGCCGAAGCCAGCAATCACTAGTCCTGCGAGTGCCAGTGTGTCGAATGGGAGTGGAAGGGCAATGAGTAGGTATCCGAGCCCGGCGGTGGTCAGCCCGATGCGGATCATTTGGCGGTCGCCCAGCCGGTCTGAAACGAAACCGCTCAGGAACCGGCCCGCCGTGATGCCAAGCAGGTAGAGAGACGCAAAAGCGGCAGCGGTGGCGGGCATAACTTCACGTTGTTGCACCAGGTAGGTGGAGGACCAGATGGTTGAGCTGCTCTCGAACGCGCAGTACGCAAGGAATGCGATCAGCATCTGCTTAACGCCCCGAATCTTCAGCGCCTCTTTGAGTTTGATTGGCGCCCCGTCGGTAGGTTTGGGGTCGGGTGATTCTGTGGAGGTGACCTCGTTCGAATTCCGCGAGGGCTTCTTCCACAGAGGCAAACTCAAAATGAGCACCACCGTGATCGCGATCTGGATGTAGCCGACGGTGCGGTAGCCGCCTTCCCACCCAAGGTTGTGGGTGAGGGCAAAACTCATGATGAAAGGGCTGATCGAAGCCCCTACGCCCCAGAACGAATGCAACCAGTTCATGTGACGGGAGGCGTAGTGAAGCGCAACATAGTTGTTCAATGCCGCGTCTACGGCGCCGGCGCCCAGCCCGTAGGGAAGGGCCCAAAGGCACAGCATCCAAAAGGATCCGGAAACAGAGAAACCCAGCAGAGCGGCCGCGGTCATTGCCACGCTAATGGTGGTCACCAGGCCCGCGCCTAGGGCTCGTGTCAGACGGTCCGACAGAAGGCTGGAGACGATTGTTCCAACGGAAATAATCATCGTGATGATGCCCGCGTAAGCAACGGGGACGCCCAGTTGCTCGTGCATTACTGGCCACCCGGCCCCGATTAGAGAATCGGGGAGCCCCAGGCTGATAAAGGCAAGATAAATGACAGCGAGAAGCAATTGAAACATGTCGACGATTCTATTGGTAGTTGCGTTAGAAAACTAACTGTCGGCCCTGTCGGCGCTTACGGTTCCCTGTGGATGGAGTCTTGGCTTTCCTTCAGGCTGGGGAGCTACAGTAGTTTGGTTATCCACGCAAGGGCTCCCCGAAGTCCTGGATGAACAGCCTGTCTGTCATCTTCGCGTGCTGGGGCAAGGAAGTCTGATGTCGGTTAAAAAGACGATAGCGGAACAAGCGCACGAGCTCTACGCACCCGGAGTTCCGTTTCGTATCCCTATAGCCGATGAGTCGCTCTTTTTCCTGTTGGAGGGTGCTGCCACACGGTATCCGCAGGTCGTTGCCCTTGACTATTTTGGGCAGACCATCACCTACCGGCAGGTCCTGGACCAAACACTACGTGCAGCGCAGGCGCTGCTCGATGCGGGAGTTGAGCGAGGCGATGTTGTCGCGGTGGTCCTGCCGAACTGCCCCCAGGCGTTCGTTGCCTTTTATGCATGTCAGCGCATCGGCGCGGTCGCGGCCCAACACAACCCCCTGGCTCCTGCCAATGAGTTAGCGCTTCAGATCAAACGCCACGGGGGGAAGGTTGCCATTGCGTGGGAGAAATCCGTCGCCAAGCTGCCGACCGGGTCGAACACAGGACTTAAGACGATTTTCTCCGTGGACATTTCGGCGTACATGCCCGCGCAGAAGCGACTTTTACTGAAGATGCCGGTCGAGGCCGCCCGGAAGCAACGCAACGCCCTACGGGCGCCCGTGCCCGCCCACGTGAAGTCTTGGGATATGGCTGTCCGGGATGCCTCGCCCATCACCCCCAGTTACCCGCACGCCAAGGTCGATGACGTCGCCGTCATCTTGCACACGGGAGGCACTAACGGCGTGCCCAAATCTGTTCCTCTGACGCATAAGAACATTGGAACCAACGTTGACCAGTGCATGTTCTGGGTGTTCAAGTTGCACGAGGGCGCTGAAACTTTCTTCAGCCTGCTCCCTTACTTCCACGCGTTTGGGTTGACGTTCTTCCTTTGCGCTGGAGTGAAGAAGGCGGGCACCCAGGTGGTGCTCCCGAAGTTTGATGTTGACCTTGCCCTAGAAGCGCACCGGCGGAGGAATGTGACGTTCTTCGTAGGGGTTCCGCCAATGTTTGAGCGTATCGCTCAAGGTGCGCTTGAGACGGGCACGGACATCAGCTCCATCAGATACTCGGTTTCGGGGGCGATGCCTCTTTCGGAGAAAGTGGCTCACCTTTGGGAGTCCGTCTCTCACGGAACCATCATTGAGGGATACGGGCTTTCTGAAACTTCCCCTGTCATCTCCGGCTCTCCGATGGAAAAGTCGCGGAGGTTGGGGACCTTGGGACTTCCTTTCCCTTCCACCGAGGTCCGATTGGTTGACTTGGACGACCCGTCAAAGGACGTCCCGGATGGAACACCTGGGGAGATAATTGTTCGTGGACCGCAGGTTTTCTCGGGTTACTTGGGCGCTCCAGAAGAAACCGCGAACGCGTTCACCGAGGATGGCTGGTTCCGCACGGGTGACATTGCGTATAACGACGAGGGCTACCTTTTCCTCACGGACAGGAAGAAAGAGCTGATTCTTTCCGGTGGGTTCAACGTGTATCCCAGCCAGGTCGAAGGCGTGCTCCGTGAGATGCCAGGAGTTAAGGACGTCGCGGTTGTTGGAATGCCCGGCAAGGACCAGGAAGAAATCGTGACAGCCGCGCTTGTTCTTGAAGAGGGTGCCCAGCAGCTCACCTTGGAGCAAATCCGGGAGTGGTCGATGGAGAAACTCTCCCACTACGCCCTGCCCAAGCAGATCGAGTTCATTTCGGAAATGCCCAGAAATCAGCTGGGGAAAGTGCTGCGGCGCGTGGTTCGCGAACAGTTGGTGGAGCCGGCTTCCCGCGCGTGGGAGTCAGCTTCTCAGAAGGTCACAGAACTGGCCGGGGAAGTTGGCGACGCTGTCCTTGAGGTCCTACCGACAGCGGAGAAGGGCCAGGGTTCCGAAAGGCCAGCCCCCACCAGCCATACTGACAACGTTGAGAAAAATGACGACGCTGAGAAGAAAAACGTCGAGGAGAATTAGGCAATCAATCAATCCGCGCAGAAACGTTTAGTTTGACGAAGTCTGCCTGGAGGGGTCGGTCAATGACTCTTTGTCGACAGCGTTGGCAACTCTTGGTCTGCCCCCGATAACCCAGTACGCCAACCCCACCACCAGGGCCCCCCCAACCAGGTTTCCCAGCCCCACCCACAGCATGTTTCCCGCAAAATAGGGCAGGGCAGCGTTGGGGTCGCTTGTGAACACCCCGACCCAGTAGGTGGTCATGTTCGCTACCACGTGCTCGAAGCCGGAGGTGATGAAGGCGGTGATTGCGACGAAAATTAGTGCGATTTTTGCCCCGTCTGATTTGACGCGGGAACCCATCCAGATCGCCAGGCACACCAGAACGTTGCACAGGATTCCTCGGACTAATAATTCTATGGGGGTTTCGTGCGCTTTTGATTCGAGGAGACCCGTGAGCATCCCTCCGGCTGCCGGGTTCGAAACTAGGACGTCCGAAAGCACGATTAGCAAAGCGAAGACGCCTGCCCCCACCAAGTTTGCAAGAAACGTGAAAAGCAGAGCGCCGGCCGCTTGACCCCAACTGATCGAGCGCATTAGCGCACCGACGGGGAGAATCATCATGGCTGAGGTTGCCAGGTCAGAGCCCGCAAACACCACGATCGTCAAAGCGGCGCTGAACACCAATCCCGAAACTAGCTTGGCAAATCCGTCACCGGCCGCAAGCAGAGGCCCCGCAGCGCTGACCATGAGGACCACGCCGATACCGATATAGGCGCCGGCAAGCATTCCTGAGATCAAGAAACGTCCAGGAGAGCGTAGGCCGCTTGCTTTGGAGATGGCAGTTTCGGCTTGCACGTTAAGGGTTTGAGGAATCGTTAGCACGCATCAGATCTTCCCACGGGGCGAACATTTGGGATGAGCCGTTGGTCATGCAGATGCGCCCTGGCGTGAAGACCTTGGTCACACTGGTGCCTCGGGCAGCGTATCGGCGCTAACGGAAAAGGTTCGCTTGCCGCCTCCAACGCAATATGGTTGTCAACAGATGATCTGATTCAAACCCCACGGAAGGACACTGGTGAGCCACACACTGGTACTGTTGCGCCACGGAAAATCTGTCTATCCGAAGGGAGTCAAGGACCATCAACGTCCTTTGGCTCCGCGTGGACATCGCCAAGCCAAACTGGCGGGAGAGTGGATCCGGGAACACGTCGGCGACTTTGACTTGATTTTGTGCTCCACGTCCGTCCGAACAAGGATGACGTTGGAAGAGGCGGACCTGAAGGGCCCCGTCAAATACTTGGATGATCTCTACACTGCCTCGCACCACGCTTACCTCGACGTGATCGAAGAAGACGGTGGAAAAGCGAAAAAGGTTGCGCTGGTTGGGCATGAGCCGGCCATCTCAGCTACGGCGTTGGCGTTGATTTCGAACAGAGACAGTAAGCCTGCGCGGGTGATTGAGAGCAAGTTCCCCACCTCGGCGGTCGCGGTGCTTCAAGGGCCGCGCAGTTTTTCGGACTTGGAAACCGGGCGCATGACCCTGGAGCACTTTTACGTTCCTGAGAGACATCACTGAGCGTGACGGAACACTGACGCGACGCTCGTCCGGACAACACTCAACGGAACCAGTAAACGGAAAATGAACTGGCAAAACTGATTAGCGACCGTGCAATGGAAGACGGCCTGACACTGGCTCAATCTGAGTCGTCTGATTCCAGTCACGCAAGGGCGTGGATGCGTGCAGTCCAACTGGGTTTCCACGAACCGGATCTGGATGAGGAAGTGATCAGGAGGCTTGAAACGTTCCTCGACATGCCTGGTTTCGTCGCCACTACGGTCTTTCGGAAAAGCGCTGCCAAGTTCTCCGGTGCAATGGATGTGTCGGTGGGGACCTTCGCCAGGTTCCTAGCGCCAGTGAATCTTGGTGCGGCCGAGGTTACGGCAGGTTTGCCAACAGAAGTCGACGTTTTACCAACCCACAAGCGTCGCGGGTTGTTGTGGACGATGATGGCGCTCGATGTCGAGCAGCTTGTAGATGAGGGGTGTCCGCTGCTTTTGTTGATGGCTTCGGATGCGCAGATCTACGAACGGTTTGGCTTTGAACGTGTGGTTGGTACTTTCTTGGTCAGTTTCGACCCTCGCGGGTTGCAGATGCGCGAGTCGGTTAAGCAATCGTTGCAGGGATACAACATTGGGTGGGTTGATAGAGAATCAGTGGTTGATGTGACCACTGAAATCTACGCCCGCGTTCACGCCATGACCCGCGGTTCTATCGCGCGGTGGGACAGTTATTTGCCACACCACTATTTCCCGGGCTCCCTGGAGGGCGTGGACCGGAAGCAAAGATGCTTCATCTGTTCGGATCCAAGTGGGACACCGACGGGCTTTGTTTTCTACGAGGTCAAATCAGAGTCGGACAGGTTTGTCCTTTCAATATTGGACATGGCTTACACGGATGGCAGCACCGAATTGGCGCTGTGGCAGCACCTTCTCAGTATCGAAATGATCGATGAGGTCACGTACTCCCAGTTCACAGCCAGCGGCCCTGGCGGCGGTTCACCGCTGTTTCGAGCGGTAACTGATTCTCGGGCCATCAAAGTGCTGGGGCGGACTGATTTTCTGTGGGCCAAAGTGCTGGATCCCATCGCGTGCCTTGAAGCCAGGTCTTACTCGACTTCGGCAAGCGCGGCGTGGATGTCTGCTCAGTTCCGGGTTGAGGATCCGGACGGGTATGCCTCAGGTTTCTACCGATTGGAATTGGGCGAGGGGAGAGCCCGTGTTCAAAGGTTGGATGATCGCGAGGATTACCTGGGTGTCACGGTCACCGCGAATGCGTTGGCGGCGCTGGTTTTTGCTTCTGCATCCGTCACGGAGTTGGCTGAGGTTGGCCTGATCCAAGGTCTGCCGCGAAGCGAGTGGGAAACATGGGATGCCTTGTTCACACCCGTGGGACCGGCCCGAACATCCACGCAGTTCTAGACGACGCGATTACTGGGGCACGCTCTGTCCCCAGGCCGGTTCGTGGCGGGTATCCACAGGGTGGCGGGTGATGGGTCGAGGGGTAGGGACTGCGTTGCCAGAGTTGTGGCATGACTAAACCAGTAGCATTCCCAGGTGAGCGGCTTGTAACCGACGCCGATATAGAGAGTTTTGTTGGCACCTTGTTTGATTCGGCGATCAAACGGGACTTGTACGGGCTCGCATTGACGCCCGATCACCGGGTTGTGAACACGGTGTTTTGTATCGAGGGGTATCCGAACAGCCCCAAACAGTGGTACCGGACTGCCCGCCACGGGTGGAAACAGGCGGGCTTGACGGTGTTTGAAGCATGGCGTACTGCTTGCGCGGAATTGGGAGGAAGTGAATTCTTGATTGTGTGGGAACGGCCCGGGGGCCGTGAACTAACGCCGGCAGATATGACGTGGGCCCAAACCATGTTTTCGTTGGGACAGAGGCCGGGTCCTGCGCTTCGCGCCCAGGTTCTTCTACACAGTGGGGGAGCCAGGCTGATTGACCCAGCGGACCTGGAGGAGTTGGCCTCAAAGTGAAATGCTCACTTGTTTGCGGTGAGGTGCTTAGGCGGCCGCAGTCGCCCCGGTCCGCATACGCATGATTCCTTCGGCGTCACGCATATGAAAGAGCACGCTGCGCAGATGCTCCGGGTGTGCCCCGACCGCTTCTGGGTGCCACTGAAAACCGAACACGGGAGCGTCTTGATGCTCCACCGCCTCGACAACCCCGTCTGGTGAATGTGCCGTGACCTCAAGACCGCTTCCAAGTTGGTCAACGGCTTGGTGGTGCGCGCTTCTGCCTCTAATCCGTTTGTTCTTTTCGGGGGAAAGCATGTGGCTGATTCTGGATCCACGCTTCACATGCACGTCGTGTTCCTCAAAGAGGAGGTCATCAAGAAATGTCTTGTTGGAGTGGCCAGGTTGGGCGATGTCTTGCTGAAGGCTGCCACCCAGGGCGACGTTGAGTGCTTGCATGCCGCGGCAGATACCAAGGAGAGGAACACCTGTTTCAACACTGCGAGTGATGAGCGACATCTGTGCTTCGTCGCTTCGGGGGAAGTGTGTTTCAGCGTTGGGGTAGTCCGCGGCGCCTCCGTAGAAACTGGGAGAAATGTCCGGGCCACCCATGATTACGACGGCGTCAGCCTGCTTAAGCTTCCTCATCGCGCCAACTTCACCGTCTTCTTCTCCCCAGGAGGTGAGGATGCGCCACTTTGGTCCCGCGGCGTCGACAATGCCCTGGTAGAGGCGCCTGGTTAGTCTGCCTTCACGTGGATCATTAGTGCGCTGCATCGCAACGCCAGAAACCAGGAGGACGCGACTGTCATCTCTTGGAAGAAGCATGACGGGACGCTATCTCAGAAGCCGGTTTACCGCGCGGGTCCTTCCATCAGGTGGACCGTTTTTATCCCCGAATCGCTTGGGATTCCAGAAGTTTCGGCTACTTAGACTTCCTGCTTGTTTTCTTTCCTGGGTTGGACGGCAATGAAAATCGCTAGAACCATCACTGCGGAAGAGATTAGGGCACCCCAGTCCATGGCGCCGTCAATAAACAGGTCGATGAGAAGCGCCGTGACCATTTGACCAACCACGACAATCAGAGTCAGTCCGAATGTTCCCAAGGTTCGCACGGCGATGGTTGAGGCCAGAACAATCCCCATTCCGGCTGGGCCACCCAGGTACATCCACCACTGACTACCTGCCGGGAACATTGAGGCAGGCAGCAGATCCAAAGCCCACATCACCGCGGCGATGATAGAGACAGTGATCGTTCCGCCGATGACCGAAGTGACCACGGGGACAAACGAGTTTCCGCTGATCCCGGCAACAGCCCCGTTGCCGGCGTTCAGCACTGCCAATAACATCCCGGAGATGAAGATCGCGACTCCAGCAACGGCTGCCACAGCGGGTTCGCGAAGTTCACTGATGCCAGGGCCGATTGCCAAAGCAAGCCCAACAACGGCTATCACGGCGGCCAGGATCCGATTCGGCGTCAGGGGGATCCTCTGCTTTACGCCGATGCCCCTTGAGTCCAGGAGCAGTCCTGCCACCGTTTGCCCACCAATGGAGCAGACCGCGCTGACTGCCACCCCTAAAATGGGGGCGCCCCACGCCGTGGTGATCACTATCGGGACTCCGCTTACACCCACCATGAACCACCATGGGCGCCCTTTCTTGCGGATGGTGAGGAAGACCTCGGCCGCCTGTCCAATGACGGCGATCACCAAGATCGCGCTGACTAACGTCCCAAGGTAAGAGACAAACGAGGCGAGGAGCGGCCCGGATCCGGCAGCCCCGAGTGCCCCATTGAACAAGATTTGAAGAGCAATGAGAGCTCCACCGACGGTGGCAATCCCGGCGCTGCCTGCAAAAGACGGGCTTAGTGCGTGGTGCTGCGGTTCTCCAGCAGTTCCCGAGCTTCCCGGTTGTTCCTTCACAGTGCCCTCGTTTCCCTATGCGCAGGTGCGCGTCATCACCCAACAGTAGTGGGTCGCGGGCGGGACCCTTGGAGGATCTTCTCTCACCCGCGCTGAGAGATCAGATGTTTAGACTTAACCTGGCGAGACGCCAGGGGCACAGACAGTGGAAAGGAAAGCAGATGGCAGACCAAAAAACACAAGATGACTCCTTGACAATGACCTATTTGAAAGACGTTGCGGCGCTCACCGCAGTCCAAGAGGAATCAACCGTGTCGCGGACTGTGCTTAAGGCTGATGGCGCTCGACTGGTTCTCTTCGCCTTCGACGAAGGACAGGTTCTGACGGAGCACACTGCAGCAATGCCGGTGTTGTTGCAGGCTCTAGAGGGTTCCTTCTTGATAACGGGTGGCCCTGATGAGGCGACGTTGAAGCCCGGGGATGTGATCCACCTGGACACCCGGCTTCCGCACTCCGTTACTGCGCTTGAGCCCGCAAAACTGTTGCTGATCATGCTGGATAACCGGGCGGCTCCGAAGCACAATCGGGCGGGGATCAACGCGTAGCATCCTGCGCCACTTTCATCGCCTACCGACAGAGGATGACGTGCGCACGTTGCGATTCAAAGACCCGTGGGGCACTGTCCTCGCCGTGTCGCAGTCCGCTAAGTAGCGGGCCGGCAGGGGTAACTTTGGTAGCTCAATCCCCGGCGTGACCAGGAGAGGGGGTGCCACGTCGATACGTCCCGCCACCTTTCGGCGCGTTGACCTAGACTGCCATCGGAAGAAGACGCCGATCGGATGAGGATCCCGGTTGGCGCAACCGACACTCAGCATAAGGGACGGTAGCAGTGGCGGACGCTGGTCAAATCAGGCGGGATGCTTCGAAGCGTCGCCCAGACAAGAACGACCCGGAAACAGTGGGAGATTCCACGTGGCTGGTGCACGGGGGCAACGCCGAAGACCCCAAGACCGGTACGCTCCGTACCCCGATCTACATGGCGAACTCATATGCGTTGCCTGACGACCCCTCCAACATGGACTGGTCTTCACCCGAGTTGTTGATATACGCCCGCAACGGACACGTCAACCAGTAGGGGCTTGAACGAAAACTCGCGGCTCTTGAACGGGCGGAATCCGCGGTCGTCTTTAGTTCCGGGGTTGCTGCTTTGCATGCGGTGTTCTTCACCTTCTTGAAATCGGGTGATCACGTAATCGTCTCGGACGTGACGTACGAGGCGGTGTGGAGACTGTTCTCCGAACTACTCCCAGAGCGTTACGGGATCGAAGCAACCTTTGTTGACGTCTCTGACCGGGCCGCTGTGGAGGCGGCAATCCGCCCGAATACCAAGTTGATCCACGTTGAAGCGATAGCAAACCCGACGACGAAGGTGGCAGACGTTTCTGCCCTCGCCCACATCGCACACGAACACGGTGCGTTACTTACCGTGGATTCTACGTTTACCCCGCCCCCTTTGTACCGGCCCTTGGAGGACGGGGCGGACCTGGTAATCCACTCCCTGACGAAGTACATCAACGGTCACGGCGACGCCATGGGAGGGGTCGTGATTGGTGCAGAGGAACGGGTAGGTAGGGTCCGCGCAGACGCCCTGATCGATGTTGGCGGTGTCTTGTCCCCGTTTGCGGCGTGGCTCATCAGCAGGGGCTCTGTCACCTTGCCCTTGCGGCTGCAGCGCCAACTGGAAGTCGCCCCGCAGGTCGCAGAGTTTTTGGAGTCAGCCCCGCGCGTGGCGTTCGTGGCTTTCCCAGGGTTGGAATCCCATCCTCAACATGACCTTGCAACGAAACAGTTTGGTGGTCGCGGCTACGGATCGATGATGGCTTTCGCCCTGAAAGGGGGCGGCCAAATCCACAACGATTTCGTGGACAACCTGAACATCATCACCTCGGCACTCTCCCTGGGACACGACGAAACTCTCATCGTCCATTCCGGACCTGAAGGACGTGGCGGGGCAGAAAACTATCCGAAGAACTTCCAAGAACTGGGGCACCTCCGCTTGTCCATCGGGTTGGAAGACCCAGAGGACATCATTGCTGACCGTGCCCAAGCACTGGATGCGGTGCTGCCCGCCTGACATCCACCTTGACTTCGGTAAGCTCATAAAACGCACCGCTTTGGATCTTCATCAAACAGTGCGCGCCTGCTGCTGGCTCTTCCAACCAGTTTTGGGTTCTAGAGCAAAGCTGTACTGACGGGAGGATCCCGATGACCACCAAGGTGGATTCCGCCCGCGCCAAGATCACCAGCACTGGGCGGCTTTATGTCTCACTGGTCGGTGGCGCGTGGAGAGCAGTAACCCGCGGAGGTTGGAAACTCTTCGCAGTGATGCTCACTTTCTACGTGGTGATGGTCGCGGTCGCCTCTCCTTTGCTGAGCTGGTTATTCCGCGAGGCACTACGGGCGAACGGCATGGTCGCCGTTGACCTTGGAACCTTCTCTATCGGTCGCGGGGCGGGGTGGTCTCTACTTCTGCTGATGCTGCTGGCGACGATCGCATTCTGGCTCGCCTCACTTCAGTTCATCGTCGTAGTTGTGATGCTTCGACGCGCTCAGAAAGGACTAGCACAAACAGCAAAATCCGTGTGGGGCGACGTCGTCCGAGTTTTTAAGAAGCTCCTTAGACCATCCTCGTACGTCCTAGCCCTATATATGTTCGTAGTCCTGCCCCTTACGGGATTTGGGTTTGTGGACACTCTCGCCTCCCACATATCGGTGCCACAATTCATTTCTGGCGAACTGATGAAAGACACCTCCACCGCGGTGGCGTGGGTACTTTTGATGGTCGCGCTTGCGGTCGTGAACATAAAGTTTGCTCTGTGTCTGCCCATTTTCGCTTCGACGAAGGTCACTGGCGCCCAAGCGATGAAACTGAGTTGGCGTTTCATGAAGTTGGGGCCGATCATCGCGCTTGTCGCAGCGGTTGCAACAGTGCTGTTGGGCGCTGGCCTGGGTTCTGGCGTTGTGCTTGCGCTTGTGGTTTTTCCAACCTACCTGGCGGACCTGATCGCCCCCAACCAGGCGCCTTTGACGGCTGCCTTCGGCTTCGGCCTGGCTCACGTCCTTGTCGCGTTTTTGGTCTCTGCCGTAACAATCGCGATCCTTGCGATTGCTCTGGTGCTCACGGAGCGGGAGGTCGCCGCGAAGCCCGGAGCCACCGCGAAGCCCGGAGCCGTTGAACTGCAGGCTCTGACGCCCAGCGGACCCGCTCACGTGTCCGGGGCTGTGGTCGGCTGGGTGGTAGGGGTAATCGCAGTTGTTGCTGCGGGCGGCATCGGGTTCTCCCACGTGACGCTGATGGAGAACATGGCGAGTGCCCCAGAAACCCTTATTCTTGGTCACCGCGGGTACGTCGCAGGTGGCGTGGAAAACACCATCTCCGCGTTGGAGGCTGCCTCCGAGGCCGGCGTTGACATGGTGGAAATGGACGTGATGCAAACCGCTGACGGCCAGTTCGTGGTGATCCACGATGCGACACTTGGGAGGCTCGCCGGCATAAACGCCAGGGTCGGTGACCTGACTTTGGAAGAGCTCAATGCGTTAACAGTTCATGACCATTCGGGGCACTCTGACACCCTTCCAACTCTCGAGGAATACGTGCTCCGAGCAAAAGAGTTGGACATGCCCTTACTGATCGAAATCAAGATGGGTGGCCTTGACACAGACGACCACGTAGAACTCTTGATCGATGAACTGGAAAGGCTGGACGCCCTCGAAGGGAATATTTTCCACACGCTGGACCACCAGAGTGTGGAGACGTTGAAGGCGCTTCGACCCAACGTCACCGTCGGCTACATCATGCCGTTTGCGGGGGAGGGACTGCCGGAAACCTCGGCCGACTTCATAGTCGTCGAGGAATGGACTGCGACCTCAAGTATGCAAAACGACGCCGCTGAGGCAGGCCTCGGATTTTTCGTGTGGACGGTTGACGAGGGGCAGCGCCAGAGAGAAAAGCTACGCCGCGGAGTTGACGCCATCATCACTGACACGCCACTGACGGCCTTGGCAGCCCGCGAACAGATGCAGGAAGAAAAAGGGTTCGCATACGTTCTGCTAGACGTTGTCAGGGGATTCTTGGTCTTTTGACTCAGGGGTGTCATCCGGGGTGTCAAGAGGGGGACCGCAAAGTTTCTCGTAAGCGCAGTGGGCTGAGACCACTTTGAATCCGAGTGACATGTAGAGGCCGCTTGCTGGGCTTTCCCTGTCGGAGTCCACTTCAATCACGACTTTTGTGATTGAAGGATCACCATCTGCCAGCTGGAGCACTTCCGAAAGGACTGCGCGTCCCAGGCCCCTTCCCTGATGCTGCGGCCGCGTCCCGACCAGGAGAACGTGCAGCTCATGGGGTGCGAACTGTCCGACAAGGGCGTAAGACAGGACCTGGTTGTTGCTGTCGAGGGCAACACGGGAGAGGTCCAGCCGCGTTGAGGTCAGTCTCATCGTTTGGGTCCAGCGATCCACGCTTACCGGGGAAGAGCCCCAGTGCTGGGAGAAGGCGGCGTTGTGTGCCACTCGTATCCCTTCAATTGGTACGAGGGAGGCATCGCAGACGACGACGCCAGCGGGGGGCTCTGGCCGGCTGCCCGAAATCTGGGCTCCCGTTCTTCTCTCCATGACATGGAAGGTTCGATTCAGGGAATATTGGCGCGAAGACAGCAGCTCCTTCTTCCAGCTGTGCTGAGAGTGGTCCTCGACCCGGAACACGTAACGTGCTGGTAGGAACCGTTTAGCCGCGAGAGCGCCCAGTGCTTCGCAAAGGGTCAGCAGCGATTCCTCGATTCCTTGTCCCCGGTGTCGAGGATCCACAGACAGCGTGATCTCAATTTCGCCAAGACCATCAAAGCGAGGTTCCTCGCCGGGCCAGATGACCGAGGCGGCCACCAAGTCCTGATCCCGCCACACGCCGACTGTCTGAGCAGCGGGGTTGAAGTTGGCCGACGTCAAGATCTGTTCTAACTGACTTGCCGAATATGCTTGTCGGACCCCGTCGGCCCTCGCTTCAACCAAAGTCAGATCTGACCAGCACTTCGCGTGGTCCGCGTGTAGGGACTGCCACCTCAAGTTTGGTGTCGCTCCGTAAGCTGGCACCTATGGCCTCCCAACCCGCTACCCGTTCCGGTTTCCCCTGGCGAACAGCCATTGTAGGTAGTGCCCTCATTGTGGGGCTACCCTGGCTCTTCCTGTTGCTAGACCGAGGAACTGGGTCAACGTCTTGGGCGCTGATCCAGTTAGTCGTGATTAACCCCGTTTTGTTCGTGGTGGGATCTATCCGGTCGTGGTTCAGATACTCATGGAAGTTTCTGATCACCCCGGCAGCGTATAGCGTCGCCTTTGTGGTTTGTGTATTCACGGTCTACAACGTTTCTGCACTCCCGTATTTGGTGGTGTATGTCGCGCTGGTCGCAGTGGTGTGGCTGGTTGTCGTTCTGGTTTTCAGGCTCGCGCGCCGGGAACAGTAACATGTGGAACTAGCGGTTTCGCGGGACGAGGGCCAAGGTGATCAATGTTCGAAGTGATCGTTTCCTCACCATCCGTTAGGGTGACAAGAGCGCGTAGGACCGGGAACAAACTGCCCCTCCCATCGGGAGTTTGCGGCGCTGCGCTGGAGACCGCATGGCGAAAGGGGACCCAGTGATTCCACACCAAGCTAGACGCGTGTACGCGGGTCGCCTGGCTGGAGCCCCCGTATTTGATCCCCTCGGCGACCGAGTCGGATTCGTGTATGACGTACTTGTCGTATTCCGGGTCAAAGGAGACCCCCTGGTCGTGGGGTTGTCCGTCGAGGTGGCGGGCAAGCGACGGGTTTTCCTCCCCATTACACGCGTCACCGCAATGGTCGGCGGTCAGGTGATAACCACGGGCCTTCTAAACATGCGACGGTTTGTGCAAAGAGACGTAGAAACTGCGCTGGTTGCAGAGGTCTTGGACCAAGAAGTTCGCCTGAAAACCACGGGCCAACCAGTAACGATCATGGATGCGGGAATAGAACGCGGCCAAGGCAGAGAATGGACTCTCAGCACCTATTACGTCATGCAGGGCAAAGTCGGACGCGGCAGTCGCGACCCAGGTATGGAGGTAGCGGTTAGCGACGTCGAAGGCCTGATCAGCGCCACCATCAGGGAAAACAGCCCCAGCCTGATGGCCCAACTGGAAATTATGAAGCCTGCAGACGCGGCGGAGGTCCTGCGAGAACTGGATCCCAAAGTACGGGACGCAGTGCTGGGGAGCCTGCCCAGTGGGCGCCTTGCCGACGTGTTGGAGGAGCTGGGGGACAGCGCCACCGCAACCCTACTTTCAGGGCTGGCTGCAGGGCGGGCAGCAGACGTCCTTGAAGCCATGGAGCCAGACGACGCAGCCGACGTTGTGGCACGCATGACCGCCCAAGACGCCGCCAAAGTGCTTGATCGGATGGACCCGGGCGAAGCAGAAGACGTTCGTCGACTGATGAAGTATGAGGGAAGAACCGCGGGAGGGATGATGACAACCGAGCCCCTCATTCTGCCTCCTGATGCGACTGTGGCGGAGGCACTTGCTTCAGCAAGCAAAGCAGATGTTCCCCCGGCCTTGGCCGCGGTCATCTTCGTATGCCGCCCACCATTGGAAACTCCGACGGGCCAATTCCTTGGCGTCGTACACATCCAACGCGCACTAAGAGAACGCCCCTCGACCCTCCTGGGGGGAATATTGGATCGGGATGTTCGTACTGCACGCCCCTCGGACAAAATTGGAACCGTCGCGCGATCCCTCGCACTCTACGACTTGACGGCGTTACCCGTGTTGGATGAGGAGTCGCTGGCCGGCGCAATCTCCGTAGATGACGTGTTAGATCACCTGCTCCCGGACGGGTGGCGAACAAGTGGGGATGACCGCGCGGGTGAAGAGGAGGTTCCAGGATGACAGATTTCAGCCAGCCACTGACAACGGCTGCGAGCAGACGCTGGCGTCACAAACGCTACAGAGACAAGGACGCTTTCGGAAAGTTCGCGGAGGCCACAGCCCGCTTCATGGGGAGCCCTCGCTTCATCTTGTACATGACCGTGTTTGTCGTTGCGTGGATCGCTGCCAACGTCATTCTCTTTGCGATGGCGCCGAAATTTGCTTGGGACCCGTACCCGTTCATCCTGCTGAACCTTGCGTTTTCCACGCAGGCCTCCTACTCGGCACCGTTGATCCTCCTAGCCCAAAACCGCCAAGACGACAGAGATCGGGTGATCGCTGAACAAGATCGGCAACGTTCCGAACGTTCGTTGGACGATGCCGAATACTTGGCGAGGCAGATTGTCACTCTCCGCGACACTCTGGACCAGGTGGCAACCAAATCCTTCGTACGTTCGGAACTGCGTGACGCACTGGAATACTTGGACCGCGACCGCGAAGAACGATTGGCGGCGAGAGAACGCCACATCCAAGAACTACAGTCGGAGCTCGAGGGACTCCGGAGCCAAATTGCGAGCCGTTCCGGCAACGATTCCACCACGGAAGACAGCTTGAGATGATGACTGGTCTCAACGCGGAACTCAAAGCCAACCAAATGTTTCTGACAGGGATCCCAAAGTGAGTAGTTTTCAGCACGAACCAGGACTTTTCGAAACCCACACAGAGCCCGCGGTCGACCAGCCTGGGAAAGCGAAGGGCGACGGCTGCTTCGTTCCGACCATCTACGATGAGTACGAGGTGAAGCTGATCGTCCCCAGCGCGGACTCCTTCCCGGACCTGAGCTCGATTGGCCAGTTGGGGGCACCCACCACCTTCGAACTGAACGCTGTCTACTTTGACACGCCCGACTTTGACCTGTTCGCAGAGGGAAGCACATTGCGGCGACGCTCGGGCGGGAGCGATGCCGGGTGGCATCTCAAAGTGGAAAGTCCCGGGGTGGATGACAGGCGTGAATATCAAGCCCCGATAGCAGGTGCCCGACCGCCGGCACAACTGCGCCAAGTTCTTTCGGAAAAAGCTCGCGTTGCCCCACTGCTGCCCGTGGTGCGGATGGTGACAACCCGGACGGAAATCCCGCTACTGGACCAAGACGGAAGAACTTTGGCTCTTATTAGTGAAGACCAGGTCCGCACGCAGGTTCGCCCAGATGTTCACGACCCTGAGATCCAAAACGAAACGGACTCGTGGTTTGAAGTGGAAGTGGAATACGTGAGCGGACCGCGCTCTGTGGTCCCTAGCATTGAGAACGCCTTCGTCCGGGAAGGTGCCGTGTCAGCCACATACGCGTCGAAGCTTGAACGTAGTCTCCAGTCTTGGACGGACCGGGGGGCTCCGGTGTCCGAACGCAACCAACACCTCGCGACAGCAGCGGAAGTTGTCATGAGCTTCGTGGCCACCCAGATCGGCATAATCCAAGCGTTGGAGCAACCCGTGGTGGCGGACCACTTTGACGCGGTTCACCGGGTCAGGGTTGCGATCCGCCGTTTACGCGGCACGCTGCGCAGTTATGAGCAGATCTTCGACAGTCATCGGGGGAGGGACACGATCGAGCACCTACTGCAAGAATTGCGGTGGTATTCGCGCATCTTGGGGGAGGCGAGGGACGGGGAGGTCCTCCGCGAACACGTGGCCAAGACCGCGGAAGAGGCCGGGGTGGCACCGGATTCCCCTGACTTGAAAAGAATATTGAATGACTTGGAGCGAACGCACACGGAAGCTCATGACCGTGTCAGGGAGGCCGCTCACCTTCCTCGGTATGAGATGCTTCAAGACGAGCTTGTCGACTTCCTTCTCCAACCACCCCTCTCCGCGCTGGGGGGCTTGCCTGCTGAAGAGGTTCTGCCAGGAATGATCGAACAATCGAAGCGTTCCGTTTACAGGTCCTACCTTCGGGCTTTGGAGCCAGGGTCCCAGGTTTCGAATTGGCATGATGTGCGGAAGAAAGCAAAGCGGGTTCGTTATTTCGCAGACGCGCTCGCTTCCCACTTTTCCGGAGCGGCAGCGACCGCGGCAGCCTGGGAACAAGTCACAGACACTCTCGGATCAGCGCAAGACGCAGTTGTAGCAAATGAGGCCCTTTTCGAAATCGGGAGAAGAACCCCCGACATTGGCAAGACAGTGGAGTTGCTTTGCGGCTTCGAGGAGAGCGCGGCTGCCGCTCACCTGACTGTAGGGAAAGAAGCAGTCCAGAGTGCTTTCTCTCTTGGCGTGATTTCGTAGAGTGTAGAAGTCAACTGGGGAGGAAGGGCCATGAACAAAGGACCGTCGAAGACTGCAAACGCGTCGAACGGTGCCGCAGAGGACCACAATGCACGCGCAAACGATGGAGTCTCGAAAGGACACGCCTCTTCTTCCATCTCCAGTAAACAAGCCAAGGCCACTGATTCGGCGTCAGGATCAGAACACGTGGAGCCCGATCCCGACAGGTTGACTCTGTCGGAGAAATTGCGCCGCGGCGTTTGGATCGCCGAGATGTGGTCTGTGTGGCCGATGTTTATTCTGGCGATCATATTCGCTGTTCTTTCCACGGTTTTCCTGGTTGCCAGATCCGACATCACGGGGTTCGAAACTGCCATCATCGCCTTTTTGATGATTGCTATTTGGGCGATCTTCATTGCGGATTACGTGGTGCGGCTCCTAGCATCGACGAACAAGTGGAGTTACATAAAGTCAAACGCCCTCGAACTGATAACGGTGATATTCCCCTTCTTCAGGCCGCTCCTCATCCTGGTGTACATCTGGAAACTGCCCGTAACCAGCTCCACTGACGACAAGTTCTTCCGGACCCGCTTCCAGATCACTGTCGCGGCGATAGCGATCTTCTTCCTGTATTTCACATCCACTTTGGTGTGGCTGGTTGAAAAGGGGGCAAAGCACGCCAACATCACCAACTGGGGAGATGCGATGTGGTGGGGCGTAAGCACCATAACCACGGTTGGCTACGGCGACTTCGTGCCAGTGACTACGCTCGGCCGCCTGCTTGGATCATTCTTGATGATCGGGGGCATTTTCATACTCGGAGTTGTTTCCGCCTCCGTCATTTCATCTTTCACGGACAGCCTCAAGACCCTCACTGAGAAACGCACAATGGCAGCTCAGAAACGTTGGGAAAAGGTTCAAGACCTGGGGCCGAATCATCACTACCCGCGGTGGGCGAAGAAGGAGAAATCCTTCTTGGAACGGCAGGAAGAGCATGACTCGACGGCTCCTTCAACCGGTGGGGAGCCCAAACGTGAACCGGAGGGCGCTGCCTTAGCCGCGGCTTCCGGCAAGAAGCGTCCGGCCTCTGTGTCTCATGAGGCAGCCAGTAACTAGAGCAACTGAAATCCAAGCTGTGTGCTGGAAACCTGCGCGACAGGGCCGGTTCCAATCAGAGGCGTCCTGGTAAGGCTCGCGGATAGTCAACTAGGAAAGTAGCGTCACGAAGAGCATTGAGATGGTTTCTGAGGCAAACACTGTCAGGGGTGCCGTCAAGGCTATTGCAATGCCAAGATCGGCTCTGGGCGTGAGAAGGAACGAGGCCCGTGTTTCGGGGTGCTCCGTGACAGACCGCAGGTGACGCCCTGTCAAACCTATCGCCAGCGCGGCGATGCAAATGATTGCTGTAACCCCGTACCCGATCCACATGAACGCCTCAGTGGCGGGGGTCCATGCCCGGTGCGACCACGTGTACCCTCCCTGGCCGGTGACGACGGCCGGGTTTGTCGTGATTGGGATGGCAATTCCCGTGACCGCGCCCGCGAGAGTGCCAATCAATGAGAGTACGAAAGATATGGTTCCATACTTTGCCGCCCGAGACTGCAGGCGCTTTACCGCACTCTCCGGAAGGGAGCCGTCACGGAAAGTAACTTTGGGAGACATAGTCCCATCCTAGATCACGCTATTTTCTTGGGTTGAAGAAGCCGCGCGGAATCGATTTGCCAAGGAGCGGGCCAAGACCGAGAATCAGGTGTCTCCGTTCTTATTGGGGAGCTGGTACAGCAATGGCGAAGAAGGCATCGAAACCCCCGGTTGCGTGGTTGGGCCGGGTTGCCTCTGTTGCGCTCCTAGTTGTTGTCTCCGCCTTGCTTCTCACACTTTCGTCAACGGGTAGACAGGGTTCAGCCGGTCCCAGCTCAGAACAATTCAGTTTTGAAACGGCCGAAATTTCGCTTCAGCTCCAGGCGACGCTGGCCGACCAGATGAGCGTGCGGGCAACCCAGTTATCAGGCGAAGCAGACGAAGCCGAGCGTATTCTCCTGGATGTGCCAGCGGAAGTACAAGCAACACCGGCTGGAAAAGAACTGGCGGCGAAGATCGCAGCTGCCCGAAACTTGGCGTCATCAAAGAATCCCGACCGCCACCTCATCAGCGAATCCACCGATGAACTTCGCGAAGCAGTCGCCAGAGTTGAGGAACAAGGAGACAAATACACGGAGCTTATGGTGAACATCGAGACGCTGCTTCCAGGAACAACTGGGGCAGTGGCTTTAATGGACCTTGAGACCGGGCAAACCCTGGTCTCCTACAACGCCACAGAAGTCTTTACGGCGGCCTCGACGTACAAGATCTTTACCGCTTACTCCATGATCAACGCTGTGGAGTCAGGAGTGCTGGAGTGGTCTTCTCCGTTCAACGGGACAACGCTGCAAGAGTGTTTTAGTTGGATGCTCATCTATTCAGACAACGACTGCCCGATTCAGTGGTTCCAGACCTACGGTCACGATTTCGTGAATGAGCAAGCCAAAGAACTCGGGGCGCAGAATACCGCCCTGACTTATTCTCACGGCCTGTCC
>ERZ1032924.35-NODE-35-length-22377-cov-7.262611_pt1 | contig 22377 bp, 18 predicted proteins | sample MGYA00516956_ERZ1032924 | MGnify/ENA primary metagenome ERZ1032924 (study PRJEB33719, sample SAMN04262513) | wastewater metagenome | biome: rural village; feature: composting latrine chamber; material: composting feces with ash | place: El Salvador | collected... | reverse complement strand
CCAAGGACAGCTTGGGAACACCTGAGGTTGTCTATAAGGGCGAGAAGGTGAAGTGGACACAAGGCACCGATGAAGAGATCTACGATTCCATCGTCAATGAGATGGCTCGTATTGATAAGGAGTCGAAGTAGCCTAAAATAGTGTTGCTATTGCTTGCCTGCTGCAGACCTGGTTCGGTTTGACGAGAGGCACCTGCAGCAGGCAAACTAGTGCACGCGCCACCTTAGCTCAGTTGGTAGAGCAGCTGTCTTGTAAACAGCAGGTCAGGAGTTCGAGTCTCCTAGGTGGCTCCACTACTGAAAGTAGAGCGCCGCCTCTACTGCAAATAGCCGGCAAGAGCGGTTTTCCGAAAACACCGCCCTCGCCCCGCTAAGAACTAGCGAACTAAATGAACAGGGTGCTGTTGCTCTTGTTGCTTGCAGCGATGAAGGATGCGACTCCCCCGTAGTTCACGCCGTCGATCAGGTCGTCCGGCGCTATCCCCAGAAGGTCCATGGTCATCGTGCACGCTGTGATCTCCGCCCCTGAGGCCATCGCTGACTTGATTAGCTCGGGGACTGACTGCACGTCGTGGTCTTTCATGACTTTCTTGATCATGGCGGTTCCAGCCCCGCCCATGTTCATTTGTGAAAGTTTCAGATCATCGGGGCCCGAGGGCATCATCATTTTGAACATCTTGTCCAGAGCTTTCCGATCCGTTTTCGGCGGATTGGACCTACGCAGCGCGTTCAGTCCCCAGAAGGTGAAGAACATTCGCACCGGTTCACCCATAGCTAACGCGCCGTTCGCGATGATGAAAGCTGCCAGAACCTTGTCCATGTCGCCGCTGAATACCACAAAGGACATGCCCTCCCTGGTGTCCACGCCAACCCGAAGGTCAACCGTGTCCTGCTTCCCACCGGCACGAACCCTCATTACGTAACCCGGCCCCTTCGGAACAAGGCTGAGGACCGTGTTGCCATGAGCCTTCGCCCACGCCGGCCCGTCTTGTGCAAAGCCCGGGTCCGATACCGTAACCTCCACGACGTCACCTGGGTTCAAGTCCTCCATGGTTTTGGAGAGCTTCATTATTGGGCCAGGGCAGGCTAGTCCTGTGCAGTCCAGTTCGATCTCTTCTGGAGGCGCGCCGGGTGTAGTCGACAAGTCAGCTGTGGAGTACGTAATCTCCGGCTTCTGAGGCGCCGCCCCAGCATCGTCAATGTCGAAGAAGGCGCGGAACGTGTTGGACCCACCTGACAGGGTTTGAACGTTAGTGAATCCGCGTTGCACCAGAATCCGGTAGGCAAGGTAGGAACGGAAACCGACAGCGCAGTAGAGCAGGATGTGCTTGTCTCGGTCCCAATCCTCGATCTTTTCGCGGAACTGTGCGATGGGAGCGTTGATCGCCCCCGAGATGTGCCACAGGTCGTACTCTTCGGGAGTCCGCACGTCGACAATCATCGCGTCTTCCGCGATTTCTGGGAACTGATTCGGATACCACAGCGTGAGGTCCCCGCGGATCGTGTTGGATCCAACGAACCCCACCATGTTGACGGGGTCTTTCGCTGAACCAAATGGCGGGGCGTACGCCAGTTCCACTTCTTCCAAATCGAAAACTGTCATCCGTTGCCGGACGGCCATAGCGAGTGTGTCCAGCCGCTTGTCCACGCCGTCATAGCCGGAGACCTGAGCGCCATACACTCGGCCAGTTTCAGGGTCGAACAGCGTCTTGATGTGCATCATCGCCGTCCCCGGATAGTATCCGGCGTGTCCGGAAGGATGGATGTGTACGGACCGGTACGGGATGCCGGCTGCGGTTAGCTGCCGTTCTGTCGCACCCGTCCCGCCGACAACCATGTCAAAGACTTTGACGATGGACGTGCCCTGGGTTGACTCGTACACCGAATCTCTTCCGCAAATGTTGTCGGCTACCACGCGGCCCTGCCTGTTTGCCGGCCCCGCCAGCGGCGTCAGGTATGTTCCCGGAAGTACAGGATGCTCGGTTTCCACGACATCTCCCGCCGCCCAAATGCTCGGGTCGGAAGTCTGCATGTGCTTGTTGACTTTGATGCCACCATGAGGCCCCAGTTCCAAACCCGCACCGACCGCCAAGTCAGTCACCGGGCGAACTCCCACAGACATGATGACGAGGTCAGCATCCAGGTTCACGTGGTTCTTCAGCTCAACAGTGACCTGCTCTTCACCCTTGGGGACGATTGCAGCGGCCGCAGCCGACAAGTGAATAGCAATGCCACGAGACTTCAAGTGGTTCATCACAGGCATCGCGATTTCGTGGTCGACCGGGGGAAGGATGTGGTCAGCAGCCTCCACCACTGTCACTTGGATTCCCCGGTGCGCCAGGTTCTCTGCCATTTCAAGGCCGATGTAGCCCGCGCCTATGACGACGGCCTTCATCTTTTCGCCCTCGCCAGAACGCTCCGCTATACGTTTGTCGACCAGAGCCTTGATTCGGTCCATGTCGCCAATGCGGCGCAGGACCTGGACTTGAGGCAAGTCAACGCCCGGAAGCGGGATGTGGATCGGCTCAGATCCAGGACAAAGCGCCAGGGAGTCATAGTTTTCCGTGTACTCCTCCCCAGTGTCGACGTTCCGGATCGTCAGGGTTTTGCCTTCACGGTCAACATTCACGACCTCATGCCCGGTGCGAACGTCAAGGTTCAGGAGCTCCCGCAGAGACTCTGGGGTTTGAACCAGCAGGCGATCGCGCTCCTTGATGACTCCGCCTATGTAGTACGGCAACCCACAGTTCGCGAAAGATACGTGGTGTCCGCGCTCCAGAATGATGATTTCTGCATCCTCATCTAAACGCCGCGCTCTGGCTGCGACGGAGGCTCCGGCGGCGACGCCGCCTACAACAACAAGTTTCTCACGAGTGCCCTTCTTTACCATCAGGGCCGGGTTGACCGCTTACAGTCTCCACTTCGTCGTGAGGCCCATGGTTCTGCTACAGCATATCGGCGACGCGGCTCCCGCACCGGCTCATTATGCCGCTCAAATGCCCATGTTTCACGATTAGCGCGAGGGGCCTTCTCCCCAGCTCAAAGGGCCTTTCCGCCAAGTGGCCCTCGTCTGTGTGCAGCGCCTGGTGCCGTGGTCATGCCCTCGCCCAGCGTCCGCGGGATGCCCCTTTGCGAGCCGCCTTCCTAGATGTCACGGCCGAGGCGAGGATCCCTACCGCCGAGTGTCACGGAACTGAGTGTCACGGAACGCGAAAACGAGGATCCACTGCAACGTGTAGAGTCATCGAACGTGGTGGACAAAACTTTGACCCAGGAAACCTCGGCCCATAACAAGGTGGGTTTCGACCGCGAAAAATACGCGTCACTGCAGACTAAGCACATCCGCGCACGGCTCGAGCGCTTCGGCGGCAAGCTGTACATGGAGTTCGGCGGCAAACTGTTCGACGACATGCACGCAGCGCGCGTCCTACCCGGGTTCCTCCCCGACAACAAGATCCTCATGTTGGAGTCTTTGCGGGATGAAATCGAGGTTGTCGTTGTGGTCGCCGCGGGTGATATAGCGGCGAAGAAGGTTCGCGGTGACCTCGGGATTTCGTACGAGGATGACGTGCTGCGCCTCATTGACGAATTCCGCTCTTACGGCCTGTACGTGGGCTCGGTTGTCATTTCGCAACTCGGCGGCAACGATGAGCCTGCGGAACGGTTCGCCAAACGTCTTGAACGCATGGGTATGAACGTCTGTAAGCACTACAAAATCGAGGGGTACCCGCGTAATGTCCCGCATATTGTGGGCGAGGGCGGCTTGGGACAAAACGAATATGTGAAAACCACTCGGGACCTCGTGGTCGTCACCGGGCCCGGACCTGGAAGCGGCAAAATGGCGACCTGCCTGTCGCAGATGTACCACGACAACTTACGTGGAGTGAAGTCCGGTTACGCGAAGTTTGAAACATTCCCGATCTGGAACCTCCCCATGGACCATCCTGTGAATATTGCGTACGAGGCTGCCACTGCCGACCTCGACGACGTCAACATGATTGACCCGTACCACCTGGCTGCTTACGGCGAAAGCGCGACCAACTACAACCGAGACGTCGAGATCTTCCCAGTCCTGAACGTACTGTTCGAAAAGGTCATGGGCACCTCCCCCTACCGTTCCCCCACTGACATGGGTGTGAACATGGCGGGGTACTGCATCAGCGACGACGCAGTGGTGCGGTGGGCGTCTGAGCAAGAAGTAATCCGCCGCTACTTCAAGGCGCTGGTGAACGAGGCATCCCACCAACTGGAACCCACGGTTTCCGAACGCATTGGGCTCCTCATGAGCCACTTGGGGATCACTGTTCACGACCGGCCGGTCGTTGATCCTGCCCGCGAGCTCGCAGCCACCACCGATGCCCCCGCCGCCGCAATGGAACTGCCTGACGGACAGATTGTGCTGGGGAAAACTTCCGCGTTGCTAGGGTCCTCCTCGGCGCTACTCCTCAACGCGTTGAAGAGATTGGCCGGCATCGACAAAGAGGTGGATCTGCTTGATCCCGCGACCATCAAACCAATCCAGGATCTGAAGACGGGGCATCTGGGGAGCCGCAATCCTCGTTTGCATACGGACGAGGTGCTCATTGCCCTCGCCGTAGCCGCCACCACCGACCCCAATGCGAAACTCGCTTTGGATCAGCTCCGGCACGTGCGCGGATTGGATGTTCACACCTCGGTGATCTTAGGATCCGTCGACGAGGGGATTTTCCGGAGCCTGGGGGTCCAGGTGACCTCGGAACCCGTTTACCAAACAAAGAAGCTGTACCGGAAACGGTAAATGGACCCGTACTAGGCGAGCAGGACCAGGCTCAAAGCCATAATCAGCATCCCGCTAACCATGCCATAAACAGTTTGGTGTTTGTCTGTTTGGTAGCGCCACGCTCCCGGCAGCAGTTCGTCCAGCGCCAGGAAAACCATCATCCCGGCGACCAACCCGTAAAAGACTCCAAAAAACTGCGGTGGTATGACCCAACTGACCAGGCCTGCTGCGATCAGACCTCCGACAGGTTCTGTCAGGCCGGAGATCGTCGCCCACCAAAATCCCTGCTTTCGGGAGCCGGTGGCGGCGTAGACGGGGGCGGCGACAGCAATGCCCTCGGGCACATTGTGAATTCCTATCGCGATCGCCAAGGTGATGCCCACCTTTGGGTCTTGGTAGGTGGTGAAGAACGTCGCCATACCTTCCGGGAAATTGTGAAGCGCCAAAACGACTGCGACAAGCGCTCCGGACCTCATCAGGGATTTCGTCGATTGGGCGTCTCCGCTCGAGACCGGCCCTGGCCGCCCAGCAGTCTCGCTGGGATTGAGCACGTCCGGGAGCAGCCTATCGACGATTAGCACGAGGGCGATGCCAACGAAGAACGAAGCCCACACAACCGCTCGTGCGTTCCGGGCCGAAGTTCTGCCCTCCATGTATTGGATCCCCAAGGGGATGATTTCTACGAAAGAAATTAGCAGCATGGCGCCGGCAGCGAATGCAAGCGCCACTGCAAGATGGTTCCTCTGTAGCGTCTGCTTCCGCAGCATAATGAAGCCGCCAAACGAAGTGGCAAGGCCCGCGAACAGAGAAACCAGAAGTGCAAGCAGCATGTGTTGAACCTCCGGGGACAACTACCCGAAAACAGTGAGCGTTATTGGGCGTCTTTGAGCGACAGCGTCACTTCCTTTTCCCGCGCTTCTCGGCGCTCTGCGCGCCACACCGTGTACTTCGCGAGCGTTAGCTCAGAGATCGAGTCCATGAGCAACAGTGACCCAATGACCGTCCCGAACTTGCCCATCTTCGAACGTTGGCCATCCTCGCGTTTACGAGAAATAGCCAGGAGTCCAACCCCTGCGGAAGCTTCCACGCTGGCGATCAACGGGACCAACCACGGCCGAGTCCTAACGATGTTCGTGTATGACTCCCAGAACGGGGATTCGCCTTGCCGCTCATCGATGATCATGTCCACGGAACGACCAATCGCGTTGGAGATACCCCGCGCGCGGTGAACCCGGGCTCCAGCAATCTCATCCAAGCTGTTCTCGCCAAGCAGGTATTCGCTTATGTCCGCGTTCAAGCCTAAAGCCTCAACAAACTTGCTGACCGCAGCGGGGCCGCGCAACTGAGAAGCCTCAAACGCTGCTTCTACGTCTACCCCCGGGACCGCGTCGTGGATCGCTTCAATCTCAGGGCGGGAGCCAACCAGCGCATGTGCGGTCTGGGCGGCGGCGCCGTCCCAACCTTGGGCTCCAGCAATGACTACCTCGTTCATTCCCCAGTTGTAGCTGATCGCCCCTTCGGGGTCATCATCGGCCATGAAGTGCGCTTGGAACTCGTCCCCTTGAACAACGAGGGTCACCAGCGGCACATCTCCGAAGTACCAACCAGCGCGATGAGCCGGAAGTTGTGCTGCCATCAGACGCTTCCCGTCGGGCAGTTCAAGCTCGGCGATATCCACACCTTCAAATGCGGCCATTAGCGGCACCGCTGAACTTGGAGTTGTTCCGATCTCAATGACCCTTATGGGGGTGTCGTCCTTCTTGCGCTTTGCCGAGAGGACATCGTTTTGATCACCACGGATCTTATCGACCGCCACATCTCCCAGCATGACTTCCGCATGGAACTTAGTAGCGAGTTCCTCAACCAGGCTTTCCAATGTTGGGCCGGGCTTGAGCTCTTTGCCTCGCCTACTCAAGGTGGCGACGAACTGTCCGTCCCAAGCAACCCTTATGCCCACCAAGTGTGGCGACGCGTCATACCATTCGATTTGAGCAAGCACGGCTTCACGCTTCAGGTGGTGGGCCAGCTTCATCGGGTCCAAATGCGGGCAGATCATCATTCCTTCAACCCTGGACCAGTTAGTTTCTGTCACCAGTTTCCCCTCTCAGATGGACACGACGTATGTCTTATGTCGCGTGCGGTCGCAGTTGAACGGTCGCGGCACGCTTTCCACTGGTTCACGCGCAACGACTGGTAGCTACTTCCAATTGCACCACGAAGTTCGCGTCTTGTCCTGTTTCTCCGCTACTGGCTTGGAAGAGATCATCGGTTGGGCTCGCTGCATCCCTGGGCGAGCGCCATTCGCGGACCCAGAACTGACTCGTTGACTCTTGAGTGCCTCATGGTTCTAAGCGACTGTGGCTCGGAGATTAGCCAACTGCTGAAATTCCTGCGCGTCTTCGTCATAGCCACGCTTACCTTTACTCCGCTGGGGAGGCTCTAACAAGACTGCGACGCTTCATTGATGGCTCCCCCAAGACCTCGCGCAACAGAACTGGGCCGCCGGTGCCTACCCCAAGGTCACCAGCAGGCAACACCCGCTCTAAGATCGCCGGCGGGCAATGCCCACTTTGTTTCGCAATACTGCTTCGCTGTCCCTGATGTGCTTCCCGGAGCTCTTGGTGTCACCATTTCTGGCCAACACGGTTCCATAACGCACACATTAAGGACAGCGAACCACATCTGGGACATGGAAGCGCCTTGGGTACAGCAAAACGCCCCACTGACTCCAAACAGATCGCAACCACCGCCTGGAGCTCCGGGAACCGGATTAAGGACCGGGAACACCGTTATGGAACTTGGCGAACCTGACAAACCCGAAGAACCTGACAAACCCGACAAACCCGAAGAACCTGACAAACCCGACAAACCCGACAAACCTGAGGAACCTGACGAACCTGACGGACTCACTCCCCCAAGCACACCTTTCAGGCTGCCGGTCCTCGACAGGTCAAAGAGTCAAGCCGCAATCATCCACGCACAGCAAGACCCCGACAGCCACCTGAGTAGCCGCCGGGGTCTTGCCTACTGGTTGTGAACCGTTAGGTCAGTTCATCTTGGTGCCAGCGGAGCGGAGACGCTCGCAGGCCTCAACAACGCGAGCAGCCATGCCGGCCTCTGCGACCTTGCCCCATGCGCGAGGATCGTAGGCCTTCTTGTTGCCAACTTCGCCGTCGATCTTGAGGACGCCGTTGTAGTTCTCAAACATGAACCCGGCAGCTGGACGCGTGAATGCGTACTGCGTGTCCGTGTCGATGTTCATCTTGATGACGCCGTTGTCGACTGCGGTCGCGATCTCCTCGGCGCTCGAGCCCGAGCCACCATGCATGACCAGGTCAAACGGACGGTCGCCCGCGTCGAATGCGGCGCCAACCGCAACCTGAATCTCACCGAGCAGTTCCGGACGCAGCTTCACAAAGCCTGGCTTGTAAACGCCGTGCACGTTGCCGAAGGTCAGGGCGGTCAGGTAGCGACCATTTTCGCCGAGTCCCAGAGCCTCAACCGTCTTCATGCCGTCTTCGGCGGTGGTGTAGAGCTTCTCATTGATCTCACCGACGACGCCGTCTTCTTCGCCGCCAACGACACCGATCTCAACTTCCAGAATCGTGTTGGAGGCGACAGCCAGCTTGAGGAGCTTCTGCGCAATCTCAAGGTTCTCCTTCAACGGAACCGCGGAGCCATCCCACATGTGGGACTGGTATGTCGGATTCTTGCCAGCCTTGACCTCTTCGGCCTCAAGTTCCATCAACGGAATGACCCAGGAGTCAAGGTTCTGCTTGGCGCAGTGGTCGGTGTGCAACGCGACGGTCACCGGGTAATTCTTGGCAACTTCACGTGCGTAGGCCGCCATCGCGAGGGAGCCCGCTACACGGTCTTTGATTGTGGAGCCCGACCAGTACTCTGCGCCACCCACTGAAACCTGGATGATGCCGTCTGATTCGGCCTCTGCGAAGCCCTGCAGAGCTGCTGTCAAGGTCTGTGAGGACGTGACATTCACGGCTGGGTAGGCGAAGCGGCCTTCCTTAGCCCTGTCAAGCATTTCACGGTAGACCTCTGGTGTTGCGATAGGCACTAGAACCTCCTATTTTTCGGCGGGTCCCACTGGTCCCACCCATTGGTTGCTTAGTACCTATTGTTCCACAGTCATTGCACTCTGTTTAGGGACTTATATGTGACCGTTCAAGCTTGTTGCCGGGGGCCATTCTTATTGCAGGGGGCCATTTTGCTGCCCCCACGCCCACATCGCTATCGCTGCGGCGTGACCGACGTTCATCGAGCGAGTGGAACCGTACTGGGTGATGTGCAGGACGGACTGGCACGCTTGGAGCATCTCGGGGCTGAGTCCGCCGCCTTCCTCGCCGAATACCAGAACTGAGGCTTTAGGGATCGTCGCCGTTTCAATCGGCGAGGAACCAGGCAGGTTGTCAATCCCTATCACCGCCAGGTCACGCGGCAGTACGTCCTCCAGGAACTGCTCCACATTCTCATGGTGAACGACGTCCAAGTATCGGTCCGTGACCATCGCTCCCCGTCTGTTCCACCGCCGCCGGCCAACAATGTGTACTCTTGTCACGCCGAGGGCATTTGCAGTCCTCACGATTGAACCGATGTTGAAGTCGTGGCCGAGGTTTTCAATGGCGACCTCGAACCCCAAAGAACGCGCGGCGATGTCCGCTCTTATGGCCTCCCGGGTCCAGTACCTGTACTGGTCTTCAACGTTCCGATAGTCCCCTTGAGCCAGCAGTTCTGGGTCCCAGTGGTCCCCCTCTGGAAGAGGGCCTTCCCAAGGTCCAGCCCCGCGGCGCGCGGGTTCTTCCGCCTCGGGATCCATGATCTCGCTCAAAGGTCCTCCATCTGCCGTCCCCGGTGTGATGTGTGCCGGGTTTTCCTTGGGGATTCTCCGGCTCGACTTTAACATTGAACATATGAAAACAAGGAAGAAGATAGAAGAACATCGGGCCGAGGCGCGGCCCATCAAAGCCTGGCTCACGGACATGGACGGCGTCCTGATCCGCGAGGAACGTGCACTACCTGGAGCACAGGAATTTCTAGATGCGTTGAAGACCAAGGGGCTTCCCTACCTGGTGCTTACGAATAATTCGATTTTCACGAACCGCGACCTCTCAGCAAGGCTGGGTAAATCGGGCCTGGACGTTCCCGGCGACCAACCCGGACGCTACGGGCCCCTCAGATGAGGGCACACTGCCAGCCACTGGCGCCGTCGCTGCAATGATTACAAAAGCAACCGGGAAACGACCCTACTTTGTCGGCAAGCCCAACCCCGTGATGATTCGCGAGGGAATGAACAAAATCGGAGCGCACTCAGAAACTAGCGCACTGGTTGGGGACCGCATGGATACCGATGTTGTATCCGCAATCGAGGCGGGTTTGCATTCCTGCCTCGTTCTCACGGGATCTTCCAGCTTGGAAGACATAGAAATGTACCCGTATCGCCCAGCACAAATCTACGAATCCATTGGGGACTTGGTGAGCCTGGTCAAGTAACTGCGCTCAACCAAGTGGGCCCAGTCGCCCCGGCTGCTACCAACAGGGCTCAGCCAGCCGGGGTCGCTACATATGCGGGAGGTTCCGCATCACTTTCCGCACCACTGAACGCGGGAGCACCCGCTGCGCGGCCGCGACAACTTTGTAACGCACAGTCGGCGTAAACAGCGTTTGACCTCGCCTTGCTGCCTCAAGCGACTGCTCGACGATCTTCTTCGGCGCGCTCCAAGCAAGCTCCGGTGTTGCAGAGAAATCCACCCCGGCCCTGGCATGGAACTCCGTCTTCACAAGCCCTGGCATCACCGCTGTGACGGAGACTCCCGTGTCGCGTAGTTCTTCAGCTAAGCCCTCGGAAAAAGACCTCACCCACGCCTTGTGCGCCGAGTATGGCCCCATTCCCGAATCCGCCGCAACGGAAGAGACATTGATGATGGTGCCCCGGCCGGCGTCCCGCATGGCTCGGCCGGCGTAATAGCAGGTGGCCATGACGGCCCGAACCATCACGTCCAGCCCGTAGAGTTCAGAATCAAACGCGTTGTCCAGGAACGGACGCGCCATTCCAAATCCGGCCGCGTTAATCAGCAGCCCAACCGGGTGGAGATCATCGTCATCGACGAGGGGAAACTGATCCAGGGTTTCCTCGTCCTCAAAATTAGTTACAGACGCCGGGGGACGTTCCAGTCCCGTCACGGTGAGCCGCATACAAACGTCTGCCAAGTCTTCCGGGTCGGCGAGGTCAGCGGGAAGGACCTCGACTTTCACGTTATTCACGCGCCTAATGTTGTGCGCCAGGGCTTCAAGCCGCTCCTGGTCCCGCGCCACTATGACAAGGTTGTGGCCGGCCTTCGACACCTGCCAGCAAAACTCGCGTCCAATGCCCGACGTCGCGCCCGTAATCAGTGCAGTTCCCATAAACCCACTATAGGCCCCGTATGCTTTCCGCATGAGGATCGCAACCTGGAACATCAACTCCGTACGCATTAGAGTCGAGCGCATATTGGCCTTTCTGGAACGCGAAAACATCGACGTTCTGGCATTGCAAGAAACAAAATGCAAAGACGCTCAGTTTCCCGTGGCACCGTTCGAGGCCGCCGGCTACCAACCTGTTTTCCACGGACTCAATCAGTGGAACGGGGTCGCCATTCTTTCCCGCCTGCCGATCATCGACACCCAAATCGGGTTCCCCGGTCAGCCGGCTTGGGGGGACGAGGATCCCGCGGTGGAGGCTCGTGCTTTAGCCGCAACGGTGGAGTCACCTTCGGGGCAGGCAAGCACGTTTTGGAGCCTCTACGTACCAAACGGCCGGGAACTGGACCACCCGCATTACGAGTACAAGTTGGAGTGGCTGCGTGCCCTCGCCGATTACTCTGGGGCTGAGGTCAAGAGGGACCCCTCGCTCCGCATGGCTCTGATGGGTGACTGGAACATCGCGCCGTTGGACGAGGATGTCTGGGACATCGACTTTTTCGACGGCCGCACCCACGTGTCAGAACCGGAACGGGAAGCGTTCCGCGCCTTCGCCGATGCCGGTTTCGAAGAAGTGACACGGGATCGCGTCACCAACTACACCTATTGGGATTACCAGCAACTGCGGTTCCCGAAGAACCAGGGGATGCGTATCGACTTCGTGTATGCCTCCCCCGCTTTGGCCGCCAAAGTCACCGGCGCACAAATTGACCGGAATGAACGCAAAGGCAAAGGCGCGTCGGACCATGTGCCCGTGATCTTTGAGGCGGAGTAGGACGGCTCAGTAACCCGCGGCTTTCATGATCTGGGACCCCAGGACGGGCCAGTTGTCCTTGTGCCACTGGCCGAACTCAAGGTCACCCAGGAAGGTTGCCCCGATTCGTTTCACCGGGTCCACCCACAGGAAGGAGCCGGACATTCCAAAGTGTCCGAAGGTGGCAGGAACAGCTTCCGGTGGAGTCCAGTGGGGACGTTTGTTCGCCTTCACCTCGGCCCCCAAACCCCACGCGTTGTTCTTCTGCATCCCATATCCGGGGAGGATCCCTCGAAGCCCGGGCAGGACCGTGGTGGTGAGGGCAGAGTTGGACCGCTCCGAAAGAATGTAGGGATTGAGGAGTTCCTCGATTAGCAGTGTCATGTCAATGGCGTTGCCGAACCCGGAACTGGCAGGCGACTTGGGGATGACCGTCGAACGCAAACCCAAAGGCTGGTAGACGGACCGATCCATCCACCGCGTGAGAGGTTGGTCCACTTTTTCCCTCAAGTATTCGCCCAGAACATCGAATCCCTGGTTGGAGTAGATTCGCCGGCGTCCTGGGGCATCTCTGAATGTGGCACCGTCCCCCTCCGCGGCCAGCCCGGACGAGTGTGAAAGAAGGTGGGCAACGGAGTATTGCCGCCCCGCCTCGTCCGCCCCCACCGGGTCCGAAATGTCCAGGAGCCGTTCCTGCACGGCGACCAGCGTAGACATGGCTGTGACGATCTTAGTTACAGACGCCAAGGGGAACACGCCCCCCACGTCCCCTTGGCTCCAAATCACCGCCCCGTTCGCGTCAACCGCAGCAATGGCGTGACGAAACGGGACGGGATAGGGGGCAAAATCGGTCATGATCCCTGACTAAAAGGTTCTACGTCGAGGGTTTCACCGTCGTCAGAGACCCTCACGAGCACGGTTTGACCGTCTTGAACTTCGCCCGAAAGGAGCAGCACCGCCAACCTGTCGCCCACTTCTTTCTGAACCAAGCGGCGCAATGGCCGAGCCCCGTATGCCGGGTCGTAGCCGTGGTCCGTCAGCCAGATCCGCGCATCGTCTGTGACTTCCAGTTCGATGCGACGATCACGCAAGCGGTGAGCCATCTGGTCAACTTGAAGATCCACGATCTTGCCCAACTCATGCTTGTCGAGGGGCCGGAAGATGACAGTCTCATCCAGACGGTTGATGAACTCCGGCTTGAAGGTCATCCGCACTGCCGACATGACTGCTTCCTTCTTGCCCTCCTCTGAAAGATCCGGGTCGATCAGGAACTGCGAACCCAGGTTGGAGGTCAAGATCAGGATGGTGTTCCGGAAGTCAACGGTCCGCCCCTGCCCGTCGGTGAGGCGACCATCGTCCAACACCTGCAACAGGATGTTGAAAATCTCTGGGTGGGCCTTCTCCACCTCGTCCAACAACACAACCGAGTACGGGCGGCGACGAACAGCCTCTGTTAACTGGCCGCCCTCGTCGTAGCCCACATATCCGGGAGGGGCACCAACCAGTCGGGCAACCGAGTGCTTTTCGGAGTACTCAGACATGTCGATCCGGATCATCGCGCGTTCATCATCAAAGAGGAACTCCGCAAGCGACTTCGCCAATTCTGTCTTACCCACGCCGGTGGGGCCCAGGAAGAGGAACGAACCGGTAGGACGGTTCGGGTCGGAGACGCCGGCTCGGGAACGTCGCACGGCGTCGGCGACTGCTCGCACCGCATCTTCCTGCCCGATGAGTCGCTTTCCGATCCACGACTCCATTTCCAGAAGCTTCTCAGTCTCACCCTGGAGCAGGCGTCCGGTGGGGATTCCGGTCCAGGATTCGACGACACCGGCGATCTGCTGGGGACCCACGCGCTCTGCGATCATGGGTTCGCCCTCTTCTTCGGCCTGTTCCACCTCCGCCAGTTCTGCCTCAGCAATCGCTGCCTCCACCTGCGGGATCTCCCCGTTTTGGAGGCGGCCTGCTTCTTCCCAACGTCCCTCACGCATCGCCTGGTCAAACGCGGTCCTCAGCTCATCAAGTTGTGCCCGAAGATCACCGATCTTGTTCCGGCCGGCTTTTTCGTTCTCCCAACGGGCGGTCAGTGCATGGAGTTCTTCGCCACAGTTAGCGATTTCCTCACGCAACTTGTAGAGGCGGTCCTGTGTCGCTTTGTCTTCCTTGTCTGGATCTGATTCGGTCAGGTAGGACTCCTCCATTTGGAGGCGCGACATCTGACGTTGTAACTGGTCGATCTCGATGGGGCTGGAATCAAGCTCCATTCGTAGACGCGAGGCCGCCTCATCAATCAGGTCAATCGCCTTGTCTGGCAGTTGACGTCCAGTGATGTACCTGTCGGAAAGTTCCGCGGCCGCCACCAGTGCGCCGTCGGAAATGGTGACTTTGTGGTGCGCCTCGTACTTCGGGGCGATGCCACGCAAGATAGCCACCGTGTCCTCGACGGACGGTTCCCCAACAAAGACCTGTTGGAAGCGGCGTTCAAGGGCCGGGTCCTTCTCAATGTTCTCCCGGTATTCATCCAGGGTGGTGGCTCCAACCATCCGCAGTTCGCCGCGGGCCAGCATTGGTTTGAGCATGTTGCCGGCGTCCATAGAGCCCTCGGACGCTCCTGCCCCCACAACCGTGTGCAGCTCATCAATAAAGGTAATGATTTCGCCATCAGAGTTTTTGATTTCCTCGAGGACGGCCTTCAGCCTCTCCTCGAACTCGCCCCGGTACTTCGCTCCGGCAACCATGGACCCCAAGTCCAGGCTGATCAGTCGCTTGTTGCGAAGCGACTCCGGGACGTCGCCTTCCACGATTCTCTGGGCCAACCCTTCCACAACGGCTGTCTTGCCGACACCCGGCTCCCCAATGAGCACGGGGTTGTTCTTGGTGCGGCGGGAGAGAACTTGAACCACTCGGCGGATCTCAGAATCGCGGCCGATGACAGGGTCAAGTTTCCCTTCACGGGCGACCTCGGTCAGATCACGCCCGTATTTCAGCAGCGCCTGGAACGAACCCTCCGGGTCGACGCTAGTAATGGGTTCAGGCCGAAGTTGGGCGAGGCGTGCTTCCAGGTCATCTGGCGTCGCACCTGCCGCTCGCAGTATTTTGCCCGCTTCCGTGTCAGATCCCGCCAGCGCGATAAGGAGGTGCTCAGTGGAAACGTAAGCGTCCCCGCCGGCTTCCGCCAGTTGTTGCGCCTTCGTGATGATGTTGAGGAAACTGCGCGAGGTCTGCGCCTGCCCCACCGAAGCGCCTGTGCTGGAGGGAAGAGCCACCAGTGCCGTCCGGACTTGCGCCCCGACCTCACCTCTTTGTACGCCCGCCGCCGCGAGCAGGGATAAAGCAATCCCCTCGGGCTGCTCAAGGAGTGCCTCCAGGAGATGGAGAGGCTCCACTTGGGGGTTTCCTGCGGCTGTTGCCATTTGAACCGCTGAACTTACGGCTTCTTGGGCTCGAGTAGTCAGGTTAGGGCTCACGTACATCGCCTCACTTTTCGATCAGTACAATGCGCGGCCCGCGCACACTCGCGTGCCGCCTACGTCCGCTAATCAGTCTAACGCCGAACTGTGGATTTACAGCCGTGAGGTTTGAGACGGAGCGGTTTCATGCCGGGCGTTAGCGGCTCATATTTTGCCGTGCCCGGCGTCCGGCTGGCAGAGTGGTCCTATGACAAAACCTGCAACAAAACCCGCAATGAAGCCTTCACATCCTGACCCAATGACACGCCTCTACCCAGCGTTCCTGGAAGAGGTGACTGGGGACCAGGCCCTGGCCTGGGCTCGGGAACGCAACGCGCGAACAGAGGCTTTTCTAGCAGAACCGGTGGGAACGCAGGGCGAGGACCCAGGTGGCCTCATACAAATTCCGACGTTGCAGGAACTGGAAGACGAGATTCTGGAAGTGTTGGACGACCCCGGCAGAATCCCCATGGTCAAAGTTCGGGGCAAATACGCGTACAACTTTTGGACCGACGGCGACAACCCACGTGGCTTGTGGCGACGCCAAGAGTTCCAGGATTACTTGGCGGGAAGTAACGACTGGGAAGTTGTCATCGACGTCGATGCGCTTTCTGCCGCGGAGGGGAAATCTTGGGTGTGGCATGGCGCCCAGGTGCGATACCCGGATTACGACCGTGCACTCATCACGCTGTCCGATGGGGGCTCGGACGCCGACGAAACGCGCGAGTTCGACATGGAGACGTTCACGTGGGTGAAAGACGGATTCTTCAGGCCGGAAGCGAAGGGCTCCCTGTCCTGGATTGACTTAGACCACTGTTGGTTGACGCAACCAATGGGGCCTAATTCCACGTCCACCTCCGGATATCCATTGGAGGCGCGGGTCCTCCGTCGCGGGCAGGCGCCGGAAGATGCGCCAGTGGTTCTGGCAGCCGACCCAGAGTCGATGTTGGTGTTTGCCGGCCAGGTGCGGGACCTCTCAGGCACTCGGCAAGTGCTGGGAGTCATGGAGGACTTCTACACGCAAGACACATACTTCATTGACGGAGGGATCGAAGAGGCTCTGCACGCCCAGCCAACTCCGATCCCGGTTCCCCGTTCAGGCAGCGTAGTTCCGTGGAACAAGTGGGCGCTCGTGTGGCTTCGGGACCCGTGGGACCGCCCAGCGGCGGGTGAAGCGTGGCCGTCGGGGGCTCTCCTCGCATTCGATCTCGAAGATCTGGTGGCCGACCCAACAGGGACACCCGCCACGGCGTTGTTCCTTCCTACGGACCACGAGGTTCTGGAAGACTTCACCGCCACTGCTCACACCCTCGCAATCACGACGATTCGGGATGTGGTTTCCAAGGTCACCATCCTCACTCCGAGCGATGACGGTTGGGCCCGAGAGGAACTCTCTGCAGCTCCCACAGCGGCTGACTTCCTCACCACGTCGGTGGGCGCAGTCGCCCCTTTGGAGGATGACCGCCTGTGGGTTGTCACCTCTGGTTACACCCAACCAAGCACCCTGTGGTTGGTTGATGACGGGAAATGGACGATGGTGCGCCAAGCCCCCACCTTGTTTGATGCGGATGGCGCAACGGTGACTCAGCACTTCGCGGTGTCTGCCGATGGAACTAAGGTCCCGTACTTCCAGATTGCGAAAGACCCGGTTCTGCCGGCCCCGACGCTGCTCTACGGGTACGGCGGATTCGACGTAAGTTTGTTGCCCGCTTACAACCCGGTTGCGGGCCGAGCCTGGATCGAAAAGGGCGGTATCTACGTTGTCGCGAATATCCGAGGAGGAGGCGAATACGGTCCCACCTGGCACAAAGCAGCGCTTCGGGACAAGCGGCACTTGGCGTACGAGGATTTCGCGGCGGTCGCTCGCGACCTAGTCGCCCGAGGCGTCACAACCCCCGCCCAGTTGGGCGCGCAAGGCGGATCCAACGGCGGCCTGTTGATGGGCAACATGTACACCCAGTTCGGAGATGATTTCGGGGCAATATTGTGCGAGGTCCCCCTACTGGACATGGGACGCTTCCACACCCTCCTTGCAGGGGCATCATGGGTCGCGGAGTATGGGAATCCTGAGGACCCAGAGGACTGGGCGTTCATCCAAACGTTCAGCCCCGTGCACCTGTTCGACGAGGAAACAGATTACCCGCCACTGATGCTGATGACCTCGACGAAAGATGACAGGGTACATCCGGCGCATGCTCGGGCCCTTGGATACCTGACTGAAGAGGCAGGCAAGCAAGTGCTCTACTTTGAAAACATTGAGGGTGGTCACGCGGGTGCGGCCGACAACCGGCAACGGGCTCACAACCGTGCTTTGGGATGGGAATTCCTGTGGCGGGCGCTCACCGGGGAACTGACAGAGGACCCCGCCGAATAACTAACTGATGAACCGCAAGTCCTGCGGCGCGGGGGCTTTGCGGATCCGGGGTCGCTCCGGGCGCCGCCCTAGCAGCGGCCCCAGTAGCGGCCCCGGTAGCGATTCAGTAACGGCCCAGCAGTACAACCCAGCAGTACTTAGTATCCGCGGCCGTAGAGGTACTCGCGGCGTGCCCGGTTACGGCGCACCAACCAGACTATGCCGACGATGGTTAGAACAAGCCCAAGGACACCTACCGCAGTGGACCACCCGAGCGCAGAAAGCGCAGACCCCACCAGGCTGTTGATCATGTCTCCCGTAAACAGAACGAGTTTTTCCCCATCTGCTAAGCCGTCGCAGGACACCGAGTAATCCCCGGGGGCAAGTCCGCGTGCAATGCGAATGCCTGCACCGTCCTCATTCACCATGTCGATGATGGTTCCGTCCTGCGCAGTGAGAACGCAAGACTCGCCGTTATCGGAAATCGGACTGACGCCAATAACGCCGGTTTCATCAACAACGACAGTTCCGCCGTTGCCAACGTAGAGGGAGCCATCGGTAATCGACCCCATGCCAATCCCACTTACCACCGCTACCACAAAGATGATCGGGGCGACGAGGACCATCAGCACGATTCCGATTACCAGCGTCCAGATCGCTCCCGCACGCGAGGGCATAGGCCCAGCGGGCGGCCCCTGTTGTAGATAGGGCGTTCCCTGGTTTTGTGCCTGCTCACCGTACGGTTGTTGGAAGTACTGCTGAGGGAGCGGTTGCCCATTGGGAGGGTAGGAGTTCTGCTGCTGATACGGGTTCTGCTGCTGGTACGGGTTCGGGGTTCCGTAAGGGTTGCCACTGGCCGGCCCCGCACTCCCGGAAGAGGCCCCCCAGGTTGGCGCTTGAGGCTGCGCGGAACCCTGCGAGCCCGCCTGTCCGTAAACGGGCCACGGCCTCTCTGCCTGCGGCTCCGCTCCAACGCCGCTTTGACTGCCTGCCTGCTGGGCCGGTGAGCCCTGATTGGGAGCCCACGAATCCGAGCGCTGCCCAAATCTAGGTTCCTCGATTTTCGGGTTGCTTCCGAATGGTTCTGACTGTGGTTGCTCTGGCTGCTGTGGTTGCGCTGGCTGCTGGGGCTGCTGCGACTGGTTCCCGGAGTCGTCCTGGGACGCCCCGCCCGGTGGAGCGAAGGGGTTACTCATTCCGTTCTCCCTAAATCGTTGGACCATGGTCGTGCCCCGAAAGCCTCGGAAAAGCCGACACACTGCCCTCAAGTCTAAACGTCAATACGGGGTTAGCCGTGCGCTGATTTTCTCGCTGTGGCTCGTGTCGTGAGCCTAGCCGCCCAAGGCTTCTCTTATCCTCTCCGACCGCAGACGCTCCACCCCGGGTATTTCAAGCGGATCTAGGTCGGTTCCGAGGGCTTTGGCCAATAGATAATCCGCCAGCTCTGGATTCCTCGCCAAAACCGGGCCATGGAGGTAGGTGGCGATGATCGAGCCTTGAACGGCGCCCTCGTATCGAACCCCACCCTGAGGATGTTGCTCACCCTCAGAAGTCGCACCGTTGCCCACTCCCACGAGAACCTCCGCTAACGGTTTCGCCTCGGACCCCAAGGTCGTACCACCCCCGTGGTTCTCAAACCCAGTCAGAGGCAAGGTGAGGCCTTCAACCAAAGGCTGCTCAACCAGTTCACCTATGGCCCGGCTCCCCCTCGGCCTGGTTACCACGTCAAGCAGGTTTAACCCTTCGACCGTGTTACCCGATGCGTCTGTGTAGCTAACCCCCAAGACCTGCAGGGAGGCACAGATAGCCAAGATCGGGGCACCTTTCGCAGCCGCCTCGACCAGCCCCGTGTTCTTTCGCAGCTGTCGGGCAGCAATGGCCTGAGCCGTGTCTTCGCCCCCGCCGAGGGTGTAGATGTCGAGATCTGCAGGAATCGGCGCCCCGTTGTCTACCTCAACGATTTCCGCCGCTATTCCTCGTCGAATCGCACGTTCCACCAAAATCAATGCGTTGCCTGAGTCACCATAGGTTCCCAACACGGAGGGGTATATGAGACCGACTCTGAGAACTGATTCGCTCATGGTCGCTCAATCTCCTTCTTAAGGTCGCGGAACGCCGTGTAATTTGCCAGGACCTGCACATCGCCCGGGGCCATCGCTTCAATGGCTTCCCGGGGGCTAGGGATGACGCTGCACTCAATCCCCGCATACTCCAACCGCACCGCGAGATCTGCGGCGCGTTCTCCTGCCGCAATGACTCGCTGAGGAGCGATGTCGCGAATATTCTCAAAGTCAACATCCCAGAGCCAAGACAGGTCTTCACCGTCCGGCGGCTGGCCGTTCACAGCGGTAACGATCTGCCTTGTGCCAGCTGGAATCATCGTGAGTGCTTCCTGCCAACCGGCAGGATTTTTCGCGAGGAGTAAACGCGCTTTACGCCCACTCACGTCGTACGTTTGGTAGCGGCCAGCCACGCCACCCACGGCGCCTAACGCTCGAACCAAATCAGGATCGGTGACCCCAAAGTGCGCTGCGACCGCGGCCGCCTGCGCCGCGTTTCCCCAATTGGCGCGCCCGGGAAGTTGAAGGTGAATAAGTAAATCGCGGCCATCGGGTCCGTGGAGCCGGAAAGAGCTTCCTGTTCCGCTTCCCTCCCCTGCAGACTGCTCCTCTGCAGACTGCTCCTCTGCGGGATGTTCCCCCGCCGGGTGTTCCCCTGCCCCTTGGCCCTCTGCAGGTTCCACGTACCAGTCCGGAGTTGGTCTCTGATAGTCGTCAGAGTCCTCTACGCGCCACTGGTCTCCGTCACGACCCACAAGAGTGCCCGTCCGAGGGAAAGTGGTCGAATCCTGACTCCACGCCGCCCCCGCAGCAACCCACTGGACCTTTTTTGCATCCCAGGCGGCCGAGGTCACCAGCGGGTCATCACAGTTGGCCACCACAAGAGCGTTCGGGGCCAGTCCGACAGCCTCCCGAAGGCGCGCTTCAACAGCACCAATCTCGCCAACTCGGTCCAGCTGGTCACGCGAAAGGTTGAGCAAAATGATGGCATCCGGGTCGGTTTCACGAACGATGCTAGGCAAGTGCATCTCGTCAACCTCCAGCACCGCGTACTGGGCTTTGGGGTCAGACAACAAGGCAGCAACGATACCGTTTGTCATGTTGTCCCCGCCGAGGTTCGCGGCAACGTCGCCCTTTGTCGCTAAAGCCTGAGCAGTGAAACGAGTGGTTGTGGACTTGCCGTTAGTTCCCGTAACCAGGACCGTCTTGTGAGTCTTAGATAGCTCTTTCAGGAGGTCGGGGTCAACCTTCAATGCGACACGGCCACCAACCATTCCGCCCGCACCCCGGCCAGTCATGCGCGACAGGGATCCCGCTGCTCTGCCTGCCAAAACGGCACCTTCGGTTCGCGCTCCTCGGCCACGCTTCACTACGCGGTTTACCAAGCGTGCGAACGGACAAGTGCGTCCGCGTTCGGCCAAAGTGATTTGCCAGGGCTTGTCGCTCATAGTGTCCTTGCTCCAGGTCTGGGATGTTTCGGTAGCATACCGTCGGCACGCTCGCGGTAGTGGCGCTGCATCTGCATAACGGCCAACTGTTGCCATCCTCGCAAGTCACTTTGGAGTGCAAGCGAGCGCCCGTGCGCTAATGGACCGGCAGAGCTGGGTGCCAAGGATACTCCGGTGCGGGGCCTGGAAGGCTCAATCGATGCCGCTGCCACAGAGGACCGCGGCCCCTCTCTGTTGGACCCTCTGCTGGGCCCTCTGCTGGGGGGCTCGAGGCGGGAGGGATCCCAGCTGTTGCGCTCGTCCCCTTGCCCCTCGCTGGGAAGGCCCTTTTGCGGAGGCCTTTGAATGACATAGCCCTCCGAATCGGCCGCAAATACGCGATGCGCTGGGACTGCGGAGGACTGTAGTGCCGCGCTCAGTTCCCGAATCTGCGTTTCCAGGTCCGCGATCTCCTGGCGCAGTTGAAGCGCCAGTTGCACTCCGGCCAGGTTGATGCCTTCTTCTTTCGTCAGGCGCTGCACTTCACGAAGTCGATGTACATCGTGGGCGCTGTATCTGCGACCACGCCCCTTCGCTCGACTTGGACTAACAAGCCCAAGGCGGTCGTATTGGCGCAACGTCTGGGCGTGCATGCCCACAAGTTGCGCCGCAACCGACACCGTGTAAACGGCATCATCATTCCGCGCTGCGCCTGAGTTAGACGTAGCGTTGGAAGTCACCTTTCTGCCGCCGCCTTCGCTTTCAAATCAGCACGAGGATCCCATGTGCCCTCGGCCTCCTTCAAGTCTTCCACGGCCTTGCGTTCCGCATCAGTGAGCTTCGAGGGGGTCACAATCTTTAGCTCAACGATCGCGTCCCCACGCTTGTTGCCCTTCTTGATGCCCTTTTCACGCACACGAAGTAGCGCACCCGAAGAAGTCCCCGCAGGAACCCTCACCCCTACGGTTGAACCGTCCGGGAGCGGCACGTCGATCCTCGCTCCCAGGGCTGCTTCGGGATAACTAATCGGAACCTGCACACGCAGCTTGCCGCCCTCGACGGAGAAAACTGGGTGCTTCTCGACTGCTACCTCAACGATTAGGTCTCC
>ERZ1032924.33-NODE-33-length-23723-cov-6.356726_pt1 | contig 23723 bp, 20 predicted proteins | sample MGYA00516956_ERZ1032924 | MGnify/ENA primary metagenome ERZ1032924 (study PRJEB33719, sample SAMN04262513) | wastewater metagenome | biome: rural village; feature: composting latrine chamber; material: composting feces with ash | place: El Salvador | collected... | reverse complement strand
ATGCGTTATGAAGTTGCCGACGAACTTCGTGAACGGATTCGCCAGGAGGAGCGTTTTGACGCGTCCTTGGACGCGATGCTTGGTGTTCTGCCCAGCCATACGCCCCTTGGCATGGCGGCTCTGCTGCCGAACAAGGAGCTGGTGTACTCGGAAAACGGGGAATCCGTGCTAGTGGATGAGCAACGCTCAGACGGAATCGCGAACAGGAACAAGATCCTTGCGCCCTTAGATGGACTCGCAATTTCGGCGGAAGACGTTTTGGGGATGACCAATGCGGAACTGAAAAAACTCTATACGGAGCACCGCATCTTCTACGTCTACCATGACCGAATTGATTCGGCGGGGGACAATGCCGGCACAGAGCATCAGGTTTTCGAGGCGACTGAAAAGACTCTCGAAGAATTGGTCAGAGTAGTCAAGAAGTTGACCAGTGCAAACGCGACGAACATCTTGGTGACCGCAGATCACGGGTTCCTCTATCAAGATGAACCTCTCGAGGACGGGGACTTCTTGTCCACCAGTCCTCACGGTGATGATTTGGTCGTGATAAAGCGTAGGTATGTTCTGGGCCGAGGGCTGAAAGAGGACCCTGCTTTTACTACATTTGAGCCCGACCAAGTTGGGCTTGAGGGCGACCTGCAGGTACAGATACCAAAGTCGATTCGCAGGTTGCGGCGCAAAGGTCCCGGGTCACGTTTCGTTCACGGCGGAGCAGCCCTACAGGAGGTCGTGGTCCCCGTTCTGGCTATCAACAAGGGGCGCAAGGATGACATCCGCCCCGTGAACGTGAACATTTTTCCCGAAACGGACAGGATTACAACGGGCCAACTGGTCGTGAAGCTGATCCAGAGTGAGCCCGTTACTGACAAGGTCCAAGAGCGGACACTGCGGGCTGGGATCTACGCGGGCGATGTCCTGATCTCGAATCAGCAAGACCTGATTTTTGACCAGACCTCAACCGACAAGCGGGACTGGTACCAGAAAGCGGAAATGCTGCTGAGCAAAGAGGCAGACGCCTTCAACGATCAGATGGTGGAGTTCCGGCTCGAGGAGAAGATCAAGAACACGTCCAAGTGGCGCACATATGCCAGTGCGAACTACTTACTTCGACGCTCATTCACGATGGACTTCGACTTCTAGGAACACGTGCGAATGGAACCAGAGGACTTGCAAGGGGACGGCGGAAACATGCAAACCGAAGTGGTCGTGGAAGGTCATCCGGAACAGACGGATTTGGACCGCAAGATTAATCGGGTGTTTCCCGGCGTGGTCGTACGCAAAGACTTGGTGAAAGCTGTGAAGGGCAATGCAGTGGTGCCCTCGTACGTTCTCGAATACCTTCTTGCACAATTTGCGACGACAGATAACGAGGACGAGATTCGCGTTGGGATCGACGCAGTCAGAAACATCCTTGCCGAACACTACGTGCATCGGAACGAGTCCGGGCTGGTCAAATCCATAATCAAAGAGCGCGGTCGTCATAAGGTCATAGATCGTGTCAGCGTCGCACTCAATGAGAAGGATGATGTTTACGAGGCATCGTTTGAGAATCTGGGGATTCGCGGCGTAATCGTTGACCCAGGAACCGTCAAAGCCAACGAGAAATTGCTTGTTGGTGGCGTCTGGTGCATCTGTGACATTGAGTATTTCCATGTCCAGGATAAGAAGACGGTCCCTTGGATCCTCGATTCTCTGAAGCCGATACAAATGTCCAGAGTAGATTTCGACGGGTACTTGGCCGGACGCAGCGAATTCACCACCGACGAGTGGATGGGCCTGCTGATGCAGTCCATAGGTTTCAATCCGGACATGTTTGGGCGGCGCGCAAAGCTACTGCAGTTAGCCCGCCTGATTCCCTTCGTGGAACGCAACTACAACCTGGTTGAACTAGGACCCAAAGGGACTGGGAAGTCACACATCTATTCTGAGTTCTCGCCACACGGAATGTTGATCTCCGGTGGGGAAGTCACCGTCCCCAAGCTCTTCGTCAATAATGCAAACGGTCGCATCGGGCTGGTGGGGTACTGGGACGTGGTCGCCTTCGATGAGTTTGCTGGACGGAAGAAGCGTAGCGACAGAGCCCTTGTGGACATCATGAAGAACTACATGGCAAACAAGACGTTCTCTCGAGGGGTGCAGACTATCGGAGCGGAAGCCTCCATGGTGTTCGTGGGCAACACCTCCCACACGGTCCCGTACATGCTCAAGAACTCCGACCTGTTCGATGAGCTGCCCGAGGCGTACCACGACTCCGCATATCTCGATCGACTTCATTTCTATGTCCCGGGATGGGAAGTTGAGACGATCCGTGGGGAGATGTTCTCTGACGGGTACGGATTCGTCGTGGATTACATTGCAGAAATCCTGCGCGAACTAAGAAATGCTGACTTCTCCGACAAGTATCAGAAATACTTCACGCTAAGTCCTGACATCTCTACTCGCGATCGTGACGGCATCCACAAGACATTCTCAGGTCTGATGAAGATCCTGTATCCGACGGGGGAGGCGACGGAGGAACAGACCGAAGAGATACTTCGGTTGGCAATAGAAGGTCGAAAGCGGGTAAAGGACCAGATACTCAGAATCGATTCGACCACGGCTCCGGTGAAGGTCGGCTACTTTGACGGCAGCGGGGAGTCTCGTATGAAACCCTGCTTCTGCCCTACCTAGAGGGCGCGACCGAGATCGAGCTTCACGATCCGTATATCCGCTTGTCGCACCAGGGTCGCAACCTCGTGGAGCTGCTGGCTCTCATCGCCGCGGCAAAGGACCCCGCTGAAGAGGTCGTATTCAACCTGTACACAGGCGTTGACGAAGAGTCCGAATATCACCTGAACAAGCAGATCCGAATGCTCCAGGACATTGTTCAAGGGGCAGCCCAGCAGGGCATTAAGGTAAACGTTGAGAAGGATCCTGGCGGACACGACCGATGGATCCGGAGCGACGCCGGATGGCGAATAAATCTCGGCCGCGGGCTGGATATCTTTCAGAAGTCTGACGGGAATTGGCTCGACTTCGGGACGTCGCGTCAGGAGTTCAGGCAGGTCAAAGGGTTCGGCGTTACGTACATTCGCGACATGCAGAACTGACGTCAGGTGGCAATCGCTACTTACCCGCGCCGCAACTGCTCCGCGTAGTCGTCCAGGGCTTCCAGGATGCCCTCGTGCACCTACACACGGTTTCGACGGGCCCCGCTACGTTCGACAAGGATCTTGCGTTCTTCTAGGAGGTTGAGGGTCCTGACGGCGGCTGCGGGGGCAAGGCCGGCCAGCTCGGACAGCGCCGGGGCCGTGAGCGCTGGGTGAGAGGTGAGCAGGGGAATGACTTTCCAGGCGTTCGCGTCGGAGCGGATGCCAATTAGGTTCTCTTTTGCCTGGGCAAGGTGGGTTGCAAGTTCGTCCATTAAGGCCATGCCGGACTGGGCGGCAAACCAAGCGGCGTCGGCGAAGGCTTCGATGATTGGGGCGGCATCCCCGTTGCGGTACGCCATCAAGGATGCGAAGTATCCCTCAGTGTTTCTGAGGAGTCCTGCCGAGATGGGGGCGGTTGAGTTCTGGCACAGGCCCTTCGTGCGAAGGATCGCGTGGACCAGCGCCCGACCTGTTCTTCCATTGCCCTAAGTGAAGGGGTGGATAGTCTCAAACTGGGCGTGAGCGATGGCGGCTTGCACCAGCACTGGCAGGTCCCCTCGGGCAACGAAGCCAACCAGGTCTTCCATGCCTGCGGGCACCAGTTCGTGCTGGGGTGCGACAAACGCTGCGTTTACGGGGCTGGCGTCTGACCGCCCCACCCAAACCAGTTCGTCCCGGTATCGGCCCGCGTGGGTTTCGCACCCGGGGGTTTCTTCCATGAGGCGCTTGTGGAGAAGAAGAGTGCTTTCGGAGTCGATTGGTTCGTCTGTTGCTAGCGCCGACTCCATGGCTCGCACGTTGCCCATGACCAGTGCCGCGTTGATGGAGGTTGAACTCTTGACCTGCCAGAGCGCAAGTTCGCGTGCGCCCACGGTCAGGTTTTCGATTTGGGAGGACGAGGTTGCCTCGGTTCTAAGCAAAACCGAGGACATCGGCCCCAGCGTCTTGGCATCTTTGCCCAGCAGGACCAGGGCGTGTTGGTCGAAAGAGGAAAGGCGTTCGGTTGCCTCGTCTACCCGCGCCGCCACGTCCCCGGGAAGATGCAGCTCAAGGTCTTGGATCTGCGCTGGGACGCTGGACTGGTACGGGCCAGTTCCCTGGTTGCGGCCGAGCGCGAATACTGTCCGTCGCGGGGCACGTGCCACTGCTGCTCCTCGTACTGGATCGGTGGAACCGGGATCGTTAGCGGCCGCATACGTCAACAGTAAATCTCCTTATTGACGTCTAGACGACAACCGTCAATAAGAAACGATCTTGTTGCCGGTTACCAGTTGATTTGGCCGCGATCTTGATACTTTGGGCGGCCAACTAGACTTGTTTGAGAATTGATCGCTTGCTGATCTAGCCCTGCCACCTTGGAGGTATGGACTTGACGGAGACAACTCCCGCTAAGACACCAGTAGTTTGGACACAGATTCCCGAAGGCCCTCACGACATCAGGCTGGTCGTGTCGGACTTGGACGGGACACTGCTTGATGAGAACTCCCAGATGCCGCAGGAGTTTTGGGACCTCGCTGAAACCTTTGCTGAGCGGGGGATTGTGTTCGTGCCCTCCAGCGGGCGCCAGTACGCGAGGCTCAAGGGGGAATTTGAGCGACTGGGAAAGGGTGTGTCCTACATTGCGGAGAACGGAAACTTGGTGGTCCACGACGACCACCCGATTTCCGTCATTTCTGTGGATGACGAAGCCGTCCAGCGGATCATCGCCAGATCGCGAGAAGCAGCGGAGGTCCGCAACATCGGGCTGGTGGTGTGCGGCGTAAAAAGTGCTTACATCGAACGCGGCGACCGAGAGTTCGTGAAGGAATGCGACAAGTATTATGCGGACCTGACGTTGGTCGATGACCTAGCCGAAGTTCGCGACGATGTCCTCAAACTGGCGGTCTACGACTTTGATGACTCCGAGGCTAACTACGAAACGCAGTTCAAGGAAGCCGCTCGCGGTTACCAAGCTGTCTTGTCAGGAAAGCATTGGCTCGACATCATGCAGGTCGGCGTCGACAAGGGGCAGGGCGTGATCCGGCTGCAGGAAGAACTCGGGGTTTCTCCCGAACAGACAGCCGTCTTCGGTGATTACCTCAACGACCTGGAGATGCTTGGCGCGGGCCACTGGTCGTTCGCCGTGGAGAACGCACATCCACAAATCAGGGAGGCGGCAAACTACTTGGCTCCCGCAAACAGCGAAAACGGTGTGGTGTCGGTGCTTCGTCGGCTTCTGGGCGAGGAATCGGCGTAAACGTTGGCCGCCAAGCGCCCCCTTTTCAGGCTCACGATAGAATTAGGGTTCCTAAACATCACCGACCTGGGTTGCTATGGGTTGTTGGGGAGGTTCACCCCTCGTTCAACGGCCGGCAACGCTATTTGTAAGAGGCGAGAACCAAGATGAGCGGAGCATTCGGCACCAAACAGGGGTGGGCAGAGTGGGTCCAAGAGCGCGATGAGTCGCAGAAAGACCCATACGGCTGGCTCTCCCTTGTCGAACTTGTTTGGTTGGATGAAATGCCGAAGAAACTGGCGAACTTCCCCGGGCTTTGGTCCGCGGGCGGGAACACTGTGACAGCGGTATTCAAGAAGGGGCAACCCAAGGTTTACCGGGACGGTGAACGCGTCAAGGGAGAGTTCCAAGTCGACGTCGTTCCAGGCGGTGAATCTGACCGGTCACTGCGCGACGAAACTGGGCGGGAGATCGAAATTGCTTACCGCTTCGACGGCCCCTGTGTTCGGGTTCGCGACCCGCACGCCAAACGTCTTGAGGAGTACGAGGGCTTAGATCGGTACGACTTCGACCCCCAGTGGGTGTTGCGTGGTCGGCTGGTGCCGTACGAGGCGGTCCGGGAAATCGAGGTCCCCTCGGCCATCGATGGGCACATGCACAAGCTGAACACTTGGGCGCGGGCCGACCTGGCGCTACCGGAGAACAAAGAGACCCTTTCCCTTGTTGTGACGGGGGAGGGGCCCGAGGACTCCAGCGTTTTCTTCTACGACGAAACCAACGGGGATACCACCCCGGGTTGGCGGGCCGCTCACGCCGCGATTGATGGGGAGACAGTGGTTGTAGATTTCAACCGCGCGACAATCTTCCCCGCGCACATGAGCCCTTACGGCACGTGTCCGCAGGCGCCGGTAGAAAACCGCATCGCCAGGCGGGTTGAGGCTGGCGAGAAAACATTTAAAGGACGTGAAACTGAGTGACATACCGGATTCTCACCGTGTGCACTGGAAACATTTGTAGATCTCCGATGGCCGAGGTCGTCTTGGCCGACGTCCTCGCCAAAGCCGGGGTTGATGCGGAGGTGGATTCGGCGGCGGTGACTTCTGGTGAAGTTGGGAACCCGATCGATTATCGAGCCCAAGAAATACTGCGCTCTGCGGGATATGCGGTGCCGCACCGGGCAGCCAGGAAGATGGATGTCGACGATCTGGAGGAGTTTGACCTCATCCTCCCGATGACCGCACAACACGAGTCTGCGATCAACCGGATTGCCCGCAACGGCGGACTGGATCCCAATGATCCTGCCTTGGCGGAGATCCGCCTATTCCGCACGTTCGCCACCGACGCGGATGAGCGCGGCCCATATGAGATGGACGTGCCGGACCCTTGGTACGGCGGCCGGCAAGACTTCATTGAAACCCTGGAAACCATCGAGGATGCCCTGGAGAACATTGTGGAATACGTGCGGGAGCAGACGCAGAACTGAGCGGCTGAACTGAGAGGCTGTAACGAGCGGCTGAACTGCGCGGTTGAACTGGTCGGCAAGGTGCGTGACCTAACTGCGCAACTGACCTGCGCGACTCAACCAGGCCGCTGAGCAAAAGAGGCTGTAACCCCAACCGACGGGGTCCCAGCCTCTTTTGTTGCTGACGGCAGGCAGCGCGTCAGTCCTTCTTCTCGGCGTCCTTGGCTGTCTTCTTCGCTGTGGTGACTCGCTGCCCAGAGCTACCGGCAGGGAGGGTGCCGTCAATGAAGGCCTCGACCTGCGCGCGGGCATCCTTGTCGGCCATCTGCACCGGTGGGGACTTCATGAAGTAGGCCGAGGGGGCGAACAGCGGGCCCCCGATTCCACGGTCCAAGCCGATCTTTGCGGCGCGGATGGCGTCAATAACGATGCCCGCAGAGTTGGGGCCGTCCCACACTTCCAGCTTGTATTCGATTTCGATCGGGACTTCACCAAACGTGGTGCCCTCAATGCGAACAAACGCGAACTTGCGGTCTTCCAACCACGGCACGTAGTCAGAGGGGCCAACGTGAATGTCGCGGTCCTGGTACTCCGACTTCATGTTTGAGGTGACGGCCTGAGTCTTGGAGATCTTCTTCGACTCCAGGCGGGAGCGCTGCAACATGTTCTTGAAGTCCATGTTGCCGCCGACGTTCAACTGGTAGGTGCGGTCAATCCTGACGCCGCGTTCTTCCATCAGGCGCACAATGTCGCGGTGGCTGATGGTTGCCCCAAACTGGCTCTTGATGTCGTCGCCAACAATGGGTAGCCCGGCCGCAGCGAACTTTTCCGCCCACACGGGATCCGAGGCAATGAAGACCGGCAGACAGTTCACGAATGCACATCCGGCGTCCAGCGCGCACTGGGCGAAGAAGCGGTCTGCTTCCTCCGAACCCACAGGCAGGTAGGACACCAGGACATCAACCTTGGCTTCTTTCAGGGCAGCAACAACGTCGACTGGAGCTTCCGAGGACTCGGTGACGGTTTCCTTGTAGTACTCACCCAAGCCATCCAGCGTGGGGGCACGCTGAACTGTGACTCCCATCAGGGGCACGTCAGCGAACTTTATGGTGCAGTTGGGTTCTGCCACGACCGCTTCGGAGAGGTCCTTGCCAACCTTGGATTCGTCGACGTCAAAGGCCGCCACGAACTTGATATCATTGACGTGGTAGTCGCCGAACTGGGCGTGCATCAGCCCCGGAATCTCTTGGTCCTTAGCCGCGTTCTTGTAGAACTCGACTCCCTGGATTAGGGATGAGGCGCAGTTACCTACTCCCACAATCGCAGTGCGTATCACACTCATTTTTTGTCCTTCGGTTTTCTGTGGTTGGCCGCTGGTTAGCGACTGCTTAGTTGGCGGAACTTGTTGCAATGGGCGGGTTTTCTATCAGTTCCTGGTCGGATTTGATGAGACGGTCAAGCCAGGAAAGCTCGTTGTCGGCCTGTAATGCGTCCAGCTCTCCCCGGGAACTGACCCAGAAGTCCGAGGACTTCTTCGCATCCTCACTGGCCCTCTTACGGTCCAGGACCTGCGCGCGACGCTCCTTCAAGATCGCTAGCCGCGCCGGAGGACTCGCCTGAGACATCAGAGCGACAGTCAGCGGCATCGACTCATCATCCACCGCGGCCTCCTCCAACGAAGCGTGGAGGTAAGCGCTCCCTGCCAGGGTGATTTGGTAGACGACTTGCCGACTGTTCTTGGAGGTCGAGCGAGACGCGCTTTTCTTCTGCGCGGCCTTCCGTTGAGCCGAGGTGGAGGTTGCCTTGCCAGTCTTTCCCCCAGCATCGGAAGATTCAGCTGGGTCTTTCGGAAGATCAACAACAGTGATCAGACCCTGATCCGCCAGACGGTGCAACGCCGGGTACAAAGATCCGAATGACAGACTCCTAACGGGGCCAAGTGACCGCGAGAGACGCTTGCGGACCTCGTATCCATGAAGGGGCTCTTCAAGCTCCCCCAGGATGGCGAGCTCAAGCATGCTGGAGCGGACACCCACTGATTGATCACGACCTCTAGAATTTGAACGGGGCTCAGCGATCCTGAACCGCGAACCACGCTAGCAGAGATGTATCGCGCCGATATTCAATGGCGTTATAAAATGAACGCCGCAGGTCAGACGGCGTGTCGAAAAGGCAAGAAGTGCGCAAAATTGGGAATAACTACGTTTTTATACAGTTTGATAGGCCACATTTCGGCCCGTTCTCGTGTGCCAGGCCGGTCGCGAGCCAGCATTTTGTTGCGGGTGTGGATGGTTGTGAGCCAGTTGGTTGGGATCGGATTGATCGTCTACGACTTTTTCGCTTGCCATAACCCCACTGCTATTCAATCCACTGGGCACTGCCGGGGAAGACTCTGACACTTCATTGACGGCTGCCAGCGGAACCTCGCGCAACAAGGTTCAACCGCCAGCGCTTACCCGAAGAACACCAGCGGGGGGCGCCCACCTTGTTTCACAACACTGTTCTCTGTCCCTATTGTGCTTCCCGGAGCTCTTGGTGCCACCCTTTAGGGCCATTACGTATTCATAACAAGGATAGTTGGGACAGGGAAGCAGATTAAGGACAGGGAGCCACGTTCAGGACGCGGAACCATATTAGGAACAAGGAAGCACCCCGCTGACTCCAAACAGGTTGACGCTGATGCTCATTAGGTAGCTGGTTTGGGGTGTGACCCGCAGTTTGACTGACGATCCAGAAGGGTTTGTCCTTGTGCAGCCGCCGAACGGGCAGGCCGACGGCCACTTCAGCCACTGAGTCGCCGCCTGGCCCGCACTACTTTCGTTTATTTTCGTGCGGCTCGCCTGATTCGCGCCAGTTCTTTGCCGTAGCTTCCTCCTGGGGTGACCCGAGTTCCCAGGTGCTCCCACTCGAAGATCAGGTCCTCACGGAACGTCTTGCTGCATCGGCCGCAGGCCACCACCCGCCGAGGCGACGCGTGCAGTTTCCTCTCCGCATTACACCGAGGACACCGGCCAACCCACTCTGCGGGTGGGGCCGGAAGCCAGTTCGGAAGCATCGCCTTGGGGGTGGCGCCCAACTCCTGGGCAACCTTCTTCCACGCGGCTCCGTGTGCGGCACGGGGCCCGGCGATGGCGTGCGCCACCTCATGCAACACAACGTCTCGCAACACTTCTACGGGGTAGAGGGGGACGAGGACTCTTGAAAAACTGATCGCCTTATCCCGGTGGCTGCAATATCCGGCACGCCGCTTCGCGCGGTCCCAGCGCACCTCCCACCCTGAAAGGTTGTGGGCAACGAGGGCTTCCTGGCAAAGGGACTCCACGAATTCGAAAGAGGCCTGAGAAGTCATGCGTCGCGTTCAATCCCTTCAATACGACGTAGCAGGCGTGTCGAGGACACTCTCTTCGCGGTTCCCAACATCTGCGCGAACAAGGAGACGTGCAGTTCCTCTAACAGGAACTCAACTTCCTCCATGTTGCGGCTGACTGATGCCGAGTAGGGGCGGGCGGCGATCCTTTCGCGGGCTTCCTCGTACGCCGTTTGAACCAAACGCAGTTCCCGGGCACGCTCCACATCTGCCTGAATGTCTGCGGACCCGCGCGCAGCCACTTCAACGCGGCGGGCATCGGCGCGCAGGTAGCGGGGCATGTTCACCCGGATGGCAGGCTGGACGGAGGTGAGGAACCCGTCCCGGAACAGGCCTCGGGCATGGGACAACGCAGCGTTCCGCGTCTTCTTGAGCGCGGGGTGCGGGTTGTTCGCCAGGGCATCTTGGAGTTCGGCATAGGCTTTCGCGGACCGGATCACTTCCCCCAAAATCTCGTAAACCCGGTCTTCGAAAAGGTTCCTGGCATCTTGGACAAAAGCCTCGAAATCCGCTTCGCTACGAATCGATTCGGGGCCCGAGGCAACCAGCAACTCCCCCACCAGACTTGCCGCTGCCGCCCACTGTGCATCCGCGACGAGGGCTTCGGTGTTGGGGTAGGGCGAGGCTGCCAGAAGCAACGCCTCAACCCCCGTCCACCTGGTCGTAACGCGCGAGGTTTCCAACTTGAGACGTTGCAGCAGAAGTGCCACCAGGCCTTCCCGGTGCTCCCGTTTTGCCTGGTCTACGCTGGCGTGAACCCGGATCCCCGCCTTCGGCTCTGCGGGGGTGCCTTGGGAAACCAGCCCCGGATAACCGCGGATCAACAGTCCGGAAGCATCCACGTGTTCCAGTCTCTCTGGCAGCGGCTCTTGGGGGAGACCGGAGATGTTGTCTGCGTTCAGGCCGGCCTCGGACAGTTGCCCTCTCTGGTCAGCCAGCCTCTTCGCAGAATCTGCGATTTGTGCGGCTCGGTCTTCGGCGACCCTCTGCTCAAGTTGTTCGCGGGAAGCGCTGGCGATGGCGCCTCGGACAGAGTCCTGCACCGCGTTGTCGGCCTGTTTACGGAACCTTGCCTGAAGTGCGGGGAGAGAGTCGTCAGCGCCGATAATCGCGCCCTGTTTGTTCAGGACGCGGAAACCAATCCGCAGGTGAGGGGGGAGTGAGGATTGGGCGTGTTGCACATCTTCCTCGGACAAATCAACCCCCTTAGCGTTGCGGACCGCGCGGGAGAACGCGGCCGAGAACGATTGCTCCCGAGGGTCCTTCTGAGCGCGTTCGACCGGCTCGGCTTCTGGTGGTTCAGAAGGTGACTCTGACGCTGATTCTGGCGCTGATTCTGGCGCCGGCTGCGACGCCGGCTTCGACTTGCGTGCGGGGGGCGCTTCCGGTTCCTCTTGTCCCGTCCACTTCCGCAAGCGGGCGAACGAGGCCTCCAGCGAGTACGGGTCCACCTCGTCCTCTCCGGCGGCTGTAGCAGAACCTCCCTGGCCAGTAGCCTGGGGACTGGTCGGTTCCATCTCGGCGGCGTTCGGGTCGCGGAGTCTGTCGGCCACTATCCGCCCCGTGTCGGTTGCGGGTGCGAGCAGGCGGCGTTTTCCTTTCGGCAGTCCTCGTACCATCGCTACACACAGGTCGTCGAGGAGCCCTGGGACCAGCCAGTCGAAACCAACATTGCGGACGCGCTGGAGGACCCGAAGCGGGATGGAGATGGTGATCCCGTCCTCCTGATGACCGGGAGTAAAGGAGTAGGAGATCGGCAGTTCCAAATCTCCCTGCACCCATTTTTCGGGGAAGCCTTCCGGGTCACGCAGGATGCCGGGGGGAAGCAGTTCGGCAAGGGAATACTCGAGGAGGTGCGGGTTCTCCGCCCGCTCACGCTTCCACCAGCGGTTGAACGCGGCTGCCGACGTGATGTGCGCTGGGATTCGTTCGTCGAAGAACCGGTAGCGCGCTGATTCATCCGGGATGACGGCGGGGTCGCGCAGTCGGCTGGATAGGTCCTTAGCCTCGGCCATCACGTCTTGGTTGTGACGGACGAACGCGTGATAGTTTTCCCGCCAGTCTCCGTCAACCAGCGCGTTTGAGATAAACATTTCGCGGGCCAGCGTTTTCGCGGTCAGTTCAACTTCGCTGCCCAGGAACGTGCGACCGATCAAGGCGTCACCCAGGGAGGTTAGCGGCACTTGCCGGTCGGCCGCCAACGTGAGGCCGTACAGGGTGACGCGCTCTTTGACGGTGGCGCTGCCGCGGGAACGGGACCAGATCGGTTCTGAGTAGGAACGTTTTAGCAGGTGACCGGCAAACTCTTCTACCCACTGAGGCTCAATGCCGGCAACGGTGCGGGCGAAGAGCCGCGAGGTTTCCACCAGTTCTGCCGCCATCACCCAAGCGGGGGTGCGCCGACGGAGGGCGGACCCGGGCCAAATGGTGAAACGGGTTCCGCGCGGCCCCTGGTAGTTGCGTTTGGGTTCGTCCCAGTTCCCGATGTTGGAAAGGAGTCCGGGGAGGATGGCCCGGTGCACCTCGTCCGGACTAACCGACCGACCACTGCGGCCGTACTCCAGCACTGCCGCGGCGACAGGTTCTGGCTGTTCCCGCATGGAAGCAATCAGCCGAGGACTGGGCAGCCCCAGCGGCTCCACATGAATCCCCAGTTGGCGGCACATTTGCCGGATCTGGGTGACAATGTCGCGCCACTCCCGGTACCTCAAATAGTGGAAGAACTCTGCCCGGCACATGCGTCTGAAAGCGTTGCCGGAAAGGTCCCGAGACATCGCCCCCAAGTAGCGCCACATATTCAGGAAGGTGATGAAGTCCGAGGTGCGGTCGGCAAACCTTGCGTGCGCCTGATCCGCTTGCTGCTGGAACTCTGCGGGCCGTTCCCGAACGTCTTGGATGGAGAGGGCGGAGACGATAACGAGGACCTCGGACGCGCAACCTAAACGGTCCGCTTCGATCAGCATTCTGCCCAGGCGGGGATCGATGGGGAGTTTCGCCAACCTTCGCCCAAGGCGTGTGATCTGGTCTTTCTCATCAAGGGCGCCGATTTCGACCAGTAGTTGCACGCCGTCCCTCACAGCCCTGGAACTGGGTTTGTCGAGGAACGGGAAGTCTGCGACCCTCCCCAAGCCCAATGCACTCATCTGGAGGATGACGGAGGCCAGTGAGGTGCGGAGGATCTCCGGTTCCGTGAACTCTGGTTGGGAGATGTGGTCGCGTTCGGAGAAGAGGCGAACCGCGATGCCGGGGGACGTCCGCCCAGCCCGCCCCGCACGTTGCGCCGCCGATGCCTGAGACACCCTTTCAATTGGGAGGCGTTGCACCTTCGTCTTGTTGGAAAACCGACTGATGCGCGCCAAGCCGGAGTCTATGACGTAACGGATCTGGGGGACCGTCAGCGAGGTTTCAGCGATGTTGGTGGCTAAAACGACTCGTCGCAGACTGTGTGGTTCGTAGATTCTGTGCTGTTCAGCGGCGGTGAGGCGAGCGTAGAGGGGAACTATTTCCACTCCGTTCGGCCCGTGGGGAGCCCGAGGGTCCTTCACATACTGCGGCCCCAAATGCTCGGCAAGAGTGCGCTCAGCCTCCCTAATGTCCCGCTCCCCAGGAAGAAAAACCAGGATGTCACCGTCGGGCTCCGTCAGGAGTTCATCGACGGCCTCACAGAGGGCTGTTTCAAGATCCAGGTCCTCGCCCAACCCATACCCCAACGTTCCCAGTTCTCCCGGGTCTGGCTCGGGGTGTAACTGGGTGCCGATCTGAACCGTTGGTTCCTCAGACTCGGCAGGCAGGGGGCTCCAGACGCTTCGGTCCTTGTCGTGCAGTGCGGCACGATCCGGGGCTTCCCCCGGCTGGCTGACCGGTTCAATGTCGGCGGCCAGTGGCCTGTACCGAACCTCCACAGGGTATGCCCTGCCCTCCACTTCGATCACCGGCACCGGGGCTTCAATCAACTTGGAGAAGTGGTCCGCGAACCTCTTGGAGTCGATGGTTGCGGAAGTGATGATCACCTTCAAATCTGGACGCTTCTTCAGCAGGGTTGCCAGGTAACCCAGGATGAAGTCAATGTTCAGGGATCGTTCATGCGCCTCATCAACAATGATGGTGTCGTACTGGCTCAGCATCGGGTCACCACCGATTTCTGCCAGCAAGATTCCGTCTGTCATCAGTTTGATGAGGGTTGTTGGGCCCACCTCATCCGTGAATCGGACCTGGTACCCGACAACATCGCCGGGGTCCCGACCGACGCGGCCGCCAAGTTCTTCTGCAATCCGCTCAGCAACAGCGCGAGCAGCTATTCGTCTGGGCTGTGTGTGACCAATCATCCCTTTGATCCCACGTCCCAGTTCCAGACAGATCTTGGGGAGTTGCGTTGTCTTTCCGGAGCCGGTTTCACCCGAAACAATCACAACCTGGTGGTCCTTGATTGCTTCTGCAATTTGGTCTCGCTGCCGACTAACGGGCAGGTCCGGGTACGTTACGACCGGCAGCGCTGCGGCACGTTGTGCAAGTTGTGCGGGCGTGTAGTCGCTGCCGGGGAACCTTCGCGGGGTTCGTCGCCCACGGCCCCGCCCCCGCCGATGGGGTTTACGCGTTGGGCTGCCCGACTTCTCCTCCTGCGTCAACGTCCGTCCCGGACTATCGGCATTTGGGTGGTGATCCAGTCGCGGGCGTACTGGCCCAGCCTGTCCAGGTGCGACGGGTCAGAAAAACGCGCGTCGTCGACGACCTCTAACCGAGAGCCGTTGGGCAGCATATGAAAGACCTCTGTGCCTCCTTGAACCAGGCCCTGGTTTATATCATCGCTGTCGTACACCAGTGCGACGGGGGCGGTGAGGCCCTTTGTTAGCTTCTCAGGCTCGTTTAGGGACAGGTCAATCAGTGTTTGGGAAGTGATGGTGAATGAGGAACGAGGTCCTTCGGAGTCATCCGAAATTTCCAACCGTCCTCGTCGTTCCAATTCCCGAAGCTGATCATCAGAGAAAATGGCTTGCCAGTCGTAGTCGATAGGCCCTAAAACAGCGCTGGTGAAGAACATCGATTTCACTGCGGGTGCCCGCAAGTTCAGCGCCGGGATGGTTCCGCTGGAGTGAGCGTGGAGGAGTTGGCGGGTGAATCCCCGTTCCTCAAGCCACGCGGATGCTGCGCGTAAGTCTTGAGCCCGCAACTCTGTTGTGATCACGTCGTCGTCAGACAATCCGTGGCCCGCATAATCGAAGATTAGAGTGGCATAACCAAGTGAGCGGTACAGTGCGGCGAGCCCAGCAAAGTGGGGGCTTGAGGTACGGTCGCATAGTACGGCGTGAGAGAACATGACGGCGGCGTCAGTGGAGTCCACAGGGTCCACGAAAGTCCCTGAAAGACGCACACCGCGCGGTGTCAAGATTTCAACTTCACTCACACATCCAACGTACCTTGGGATGGGTGAAATGGCACGGTGCCTTCGCGGTCAAAGAGAAAGGTTGTGGATTTCGATGTCTGAGGATAGGAAGCTCAGGGCGGTCATAGCGGTTCCTTTGAAGGAAGAGCACTGCGCCCTGATTGAAGAGTTGGAGCCACGTCTTGAGGTGGTGCGCGACCACTCCCTCTATTACCCAATGCGAATCGCCGCAGACTGGGCGGGTGACCAGAGTGTTAATCGGTCCCCAGAAAAGCAGGTGGAGTACGAGGAGATGATTGATTCCGCGGACCTCCTTTTCGGCATCCCGGATCTGGACATTGCTTCGCTCAAGAGAACCGTGGATACCAACCCGAACCTCCGTTGGGTCATGACCACGCTTGCCGGAGGAGGGGCGCAGGTGAAAGCTGCCGACCTTTCCCGTGAGCAACTGGAACGGGTCACGGTGACAACCGCGGCGGGAATCACAGGGGCACCCCTCGCCGAGTTCGCCCTTTTTGGGGTGCTCGCAGGCGCGAAGAACCTGCCGAAACTTCAGCGCGACCAGAAGAACCACAAGTGGGGTGGTCGTTGGGTGATGAAACAGCTCTACGACATGACCGTGCTGGTTGTTGGCCTTGGTGGGATCGGGTCAGAGTGCGTTACCCGTTTCAAAGCCATGGGGTCGAAGGTTTGGGGCGCCAGCCGCAGCGGCCGATCCGTTGAGGGACTGGACCGCGCTTTGACTCCCGACCAGTTGGGAGACGTTATGGGTGAGGTTGACGCGATCGTCATCACCGCGCCTGGCACCGACAGCACCCACCACATGATCAGCAGGGACCTGCTAAACAAGGCGAAAGACGGCGTGATCATCGCAAACGTTGGGCGTGGAACGGTGATTGACGAGGACGCCATGATCGATTCTCTCCGCTCCGGCAAGATCGGGTTCGCGGCACTGGATGTGTTCACGGTTGAACCGTTGCCGGAGGACTCTCCACTGTGGGATCTGGAAAACGTGCTGATCTGCCCCCACACGTCTGCTCTGAATGCGGGCGAGGAAGAACTGATGGCCCGCCGATTCGCGGAAAACGCCACCAACTTCATCGAGGGGCGTCCCATGAGTTACACGATGGACACCACGGAGTTTTACTAGAGAGGTCGGTGACCACCCGGCCCTCGCGCATCCCGGAAAAGGGGTAACGAAATGACAAATGTGAATCGCCTTGAAGCTGTGGAGCCGGATCCACGGGAGGTTTCCCGTTTCTGGGCTCAAGCCCGTAAGAATGTGGGTTGGGCCGGCCTCGAAGTGATCTTGGGGCAGCAGCAGGAGGCGGTTGTTGAACCCCCATGGATGCACCTTTCACAGGACCGGGAAGAAGCAACGTTACTGGTCAACGCTCTGGCCGAAGCGGGGAAGGGGGTGGCGCAGACCCCGATCTCTGAGTTCCCGGGAGGAGAAGAGGACCTGCCGAGCCCCGGGGACCTCGCCGTTATTTGTGACGGGGACGGAAACCCTGTTGCGCTGGTGATGACGGTAAACGTAGATGTGCTGGACGTGACGGCGGCATCGGGAGCGCCTGAAGTGGCGGGAGGGTTGGGAGTTCCCGAGGTCTCGGAAGCGTTGGGAGGCCAGGGCGACGGTTCCCTGCCGGAAGGTAATCGCGTTAGGATCGTTGAGGAAAGGTTCCGCTCCCTCTACCCGAGGTTGAAACGAAAAACCCTAGGAAGCAAATGAAATCCAAACTGACGCTGGCATTCGGACTTGTCGCGGGATTCCTTCTGGGGTCCAAAGCGGGTCCGAAGCCGTGGGAGATGTTCAGCAACGGCCTTCGCCGGCTCCGCAACACCCGGATGGTGTCTGCACCGATCGAAAAGGTGGCTGACGGGGTTTCTGGAGCGGTACGCCGCAAGGGTATTGAGATGTCTGACCGCGCAGCGGACGCGGTTCACCGCACCATCGTTGGGAATCACCCAGTCGTGATCGAAGCGCGAGTGACCGACACGGTCATCGAAGACTGACACCCCCGCGAAGAGACCCTTGATCGCGAAATAGGGCATTTTGAGCGAAGAAACAACAAAAGGGGCCGGCATGAACCCGGCTTTCGAGGTAACACCGAAACAGATCCGACGTTGGCGCCGCTACCTGGCGGAAGAGCGGATCGAGGCTGCCACGTATAAGAACCTCGCGAAGCGCGAGACGGGGGAGCAGCAGCAGATCCTGCTCGAGTTAGCGGAGGCGGAACGGCGCCATGAGCAGCATTGGCTGGCGCTCCTCGGAAAACATTCTTATCCTCCCCCAAAGCCGCGGCTGTCGTCACGGATGCTCGCGACCCTTGCGGGAAGGTTCGGATCTGTCTTCACGTTGGCGTTGGCGCAACGCTCGGAGCAGCGAACCTCGTATGACGATGAGGCAGACGCGACCTCCCAGATGGCGGCAGACGAGCACATTCACGGAGAGATCGTGCGCTCACTGGCGACGGCTTCCAGAGAGAAAATCGCTGGTAACTTCCGAGCCGCCGTTTTTGGGATCAACGATGGCTTGATCTCCAACTTGGCATTGATCCTGGGGGTTGCCGGAGCGGGGATGGACGCCTCGTGGATATTGGCGACGGGTATTTCCGGACTTTTGGCGGGCTCCCTGTCGATGGCGGCAGGCGAATGGGTTTCAGTGTCCGGGCAGCGCGAACTCCTGGAAGCCTCGACCCCCGACCCCGAAGCGGAAAAGCTGGTCACCAACCTGGACGTCAATGCAAACGAGTTGGCGTTGCTGTTCCGTGCGCGGGGAGAATCCGCGGAGGACGCAAAACGTCACGCCGAAGCAATCTTTGAAAGCCTGGGCCCGACGGACACCGACTCCAAGATGATGGCCCTCCAAGTGCAAATAGCCGGACCCGGTGGGGGCCCTTCGACTTCAAGCGTGACCGCGGCCGAAGCAGTCGGGAAGCCGCTCCCGGTTGCGTTCTCCTCCTTCCTGGCGTTCGGGATCGGAGCCTTAATTCCTTTGCTGCCCTACATTTTTGGGGTAGTGGGGGTGGGGGCCCTCGTACTCTCTGCCGTGGTTGTAGGGATCGCGCTGTTGGTTACCGGCGGTCTGGTTGGGGTCCTTTCCGGGAAAGCGCCGTGGCGCGGGGCCCTGCGCCAACTGTTGATCGGGACGGGGGCTGCGACCGTGACGTTCCTGCTGGGCACCCTTGTCGGAGGCGTGGTCTAGCTACACTTAAACGCGGGCGGCGGACCTTTTGTTTCGCCCATTCCTACGGAACTGAAGGAGCGCGGGTGGAAGATTTCAGCAGCGTTGCCCTCAATGATGTTTTTCGCGTGATAGATCTGACCGGCGTGCTGCTGAACGGGATCTTGGGCGGAAAGCTTGCCCGGTCTAGGCACTTCGACGCGGTGGGATTCGTAGTGCTGGCAATCATGTCCGCGATGGGCGGCGGCATCATCCGCGACCTAATGATCGCTCAGGGGCCACCCGTTGCGTTGACTGACCCCCTCTACATTTCGACTGCGCTGGTTGGTGCCTCAATCGCGTTCCTGTGGAAACTGGAAAGCAAGTTCTGGATCGTTGCGTTAATCCTGGCAGACGGCATAGTGCTGGGAACGTGGGCGGCGACGGGGGCGATGAAGACGCTGTCCGCCGGGTTCGGGGTCATGCCGGCACTCATGCTGGGGATCACGACCGCCGTTGGTGGCGGGATGATCCGCGACGTCAGCGCTGGAAAAGTGCCCATGGTTTTCGGGGGGAACAACCTTTATGCGACCCCTGCACTTGTTTCTGCGGGGATCATGGTGTTCCTCTACAGCATGGGTTTGCCGATGATTGGGATGATCGCGGCGACGGTTGTGGGATCCTCGTTCACCGTTGTTGCCCACTGGAGGAATTGGCAGTTGCCGATCCTTGACGACTGGAGTCTGTCGGTGACACCCAAAGAGTTGCGGCGCATGCTGGCCACCCGCTCCGGCATCCCGACGAAGGGGCCGAACCCGGCCGACGGCCTGAGTGGCCTGAAAAAGGAGATGGACGAGGTCGACGCGGACGAAGACTCCGACAAGAAAACGTGAGAACCTGGGAGCATGTGCGGCCGATATACGCTTTTCGCCGATGACGCGGAGCTGGTGAAACTTTTCGATATTGATGTGGTCGAGGGGGAGCATGAGCCCTCCTACAACCAGGCGCCCTCCCAACTGGTGCGGTCTGTTCGGCAGAAGTCGGACGGGGCTCGCCAACTAGGGTTGATGAGTTGGGGACTGGTGCCGTTTTGGGCGAAGGAATCATTCAAGCCTCTGATCAACGCCCGCGCAGAAACGGTCACCGATAAACCGTCATTCAGGAAGGCCGTCTCCCGTAGGAGGTGCCTGCTACCGACGAATGGCTACTACGAGTGGCAGGTGGGCGAGGACGGCAGAAAACAGCCCTATTTCCTTTCCCTTGCAACTCCGGACGGGGAGCCGGCCCCCCTGGGTGCGGAACCAACAATGGCGATGGCGGGCATCTTCGACTGGCCCGTGCGCAGGAGTGAGGAGAGGGACGAGGAAGTGGACGAGGAGAGCGGCGAGGAACGCCCACGCGACCCCTCCACCTGCGCCATCATCACCCGGGAAGCCGTTGACACCGCGGGGGAAATCCACCCCAGAATGCCGCTGTTCATCCCCCGTTCGGACTGGGCCCTCTGGTTGGATCCGATGTTCGAGGACCCCTCGGAACTCCAATCGCTGATTAACTCCATCCCACCGGCGCCGATGGCACCCAGGATGGTTGCGCCAGCGGTAGGGAACGTGCGAAATAACTCGCCGCAGCTCATCGCCCCCTATGACCCGAACCAGGGAATGTTGCCAGGGCTCGGATGACGCGTCAATCCACAGGGCTGAGCGGGTGACCTCGCACTTTTGTTGGGGCGCCGGCACAATCTGAGCATGGGTAAAACGCTGAAACCTTCCGGGCGGGGTCGCCCCCCGACGTCATGGAAACCTTTGCGGGCCAGGGACTGGTTGGTTCTCGCGATCGCAGCGGTGGTTGCGGTGTTCCTGGTTGTGCCGGGGTTTGGGGTTGATGTCCTGGAGCTCCGGCAGGAACCGACCCAAAACGCCGACGGAGCGGAAGCAAATGTTGCACTGATTGAGGGTCTGGAGGGGTTGGAGGTCGTGGATCAATACGACTCCTCACAACCCAAGTATGAAAGATCGATGTTCGGGGAGGGCTGGGCCGACCTTGACGGCGACAACTGCAACACCAGGAATGAGATTCTTTCGCGGGATCTGAGCCGCCCCACATACAGGGAGGGCACAAACGACTGCGTGGTGCAGACGGGGACGTTGGCTGAGCCCTATACGGGTTCGGTTGTCGAGTTTGTGCGTGGTCAGGGAACCTCGGAACTGGTCCAAATCGACCATGTTGTAGCGCTTGCGGATGCGTGGCGGGCCGGTGCGTGGCAGTGGGACCCCCAGACCAGGTTGGAGTTCGCGAACGACCCGCTCAATTTGCTGGCTGTGGATGGTGCCAGCAACTATGAGAAGGGAGCGTTGACAGCGGACCAGTGGCTTCCTCCGAATGAGGATTTTCAGTGTGACTACGTTGCCCGCCAGGTAGCGGTGAAGGCGAAGTGGGGACTCTCAGTCACGCGTGATGAGGCAGACGTGCTGTGGGACGTGCTCCGGGAGTGTCCGGAGGTGGCGTTAGCCGAATAGTTCGTAGCCTGGTTTCGGGCGCAGGCAAGAGGGCGGCATAATGGGGCAATGCCTGATTCCTCCCAACCTGCTATGTCAAGTTCCTCAAGGGCACCTTTGACCGGTGCAGCCATCTTCCGTCTGATTGTCCTCGGATTGTTCGCGGGCTTCCTGTCCGGAATGTTCGGGGTTGGGGGCGGCCTGATCATTGTGCCGGGGCTGATGGCTGTTGTTGGATTCACGCAGAAGATGGCCTCAGGGACCTCCCTAGCGACGATTGTTCCACTGGCCTCAGTAGGCGTGATCTCCTACGCGACGCACGGCTCAGTGTCGTGGCTTGGGGCGCTCTTGCTTGCTGTGGGGGCGATGGCGGGTGCGCAACTGGGGACGTGGTTGCTGGCACGGATCCGCGTGAAGTTGTTGAGGCTGGTGTTTATCGGTTTCATCCTCGCTGCGATTGTCAGCCTGTTTGTGGTGATTCCCTCAAGGGATGCTGTACTCACGATTACTTGGGTCAGCGCCATCGAACTGCTGGTACTGGGTGTTATCACCGGGACGCTGTCAGGGCTGTTGGGGGTGGGGGGCGGAATTATCGTTGTCCCTGCACTGATGCTTGTTTTCGGTGCTTCCGACCTGATCGCCAAAGGCACATCACTCCTCATGATGATTCCTGCGGCCGTAGTGGGGACGGTGTCAAACTCTAAGCGCAAAATGGTGGACTTGCGGGCAGCGGCGATTGTGGGGATTCCGGCTTGCGGAACGACATTCCTCGGCTCACAGACGGCGGGAATCGTGTCGCCGCGTCTAGCCAACATTCTTTTTGCAGCGTTCATGCTGTTCATCGCTATACGAATGGCATTGAGTCTGCTGAAGTCTCCAGCAGGGGAGTGAACCACTCTCGGTTGCGCGAACTAGGGCTCGGTTGCGTGACCTAGGGGTTGGTGGCTCGGGAGAAGAGTCGCCGCGATAACGAAGAAGCCCGGCACCCAACGCGTGTGCGCGGGATGCCGAGCCTCTTACGGAGAAGTCTTAGACAGCTCTCAATGGGAACTAGTCAACCGAAACGATCTCAGTGGCGTTCAGACCCTTGGGGCCGTTTTCAATCTTGAACTCGACGCGCTGGCCTTCGTACAGGTTACGAATTCCAGTGCCCTCGATGTTCGAGAAGTGGGCAAAGACGTCATCAGAACCGTCATCCGGGGTGATGAAGCCAAAGCCCTTTTGTGTGCTGAACCATTTGACGACACCAGTGTTGGAGTCAGACATGCGGATTTTCTCTTTCCTATGCCGCAGATGCTCCCAGCTCCGGCGGAACTGGGGCAGTAACACTTCTTGTCCTGCGCCTTGCGGCTCCCCGCAAGTACTTCGCAAAAAAGCCGAAACTACCCGTACAGGTTACCGCAAGCCAGCAAATTGGGAGACACGTGTTTCTCGAGCTGTGGACCAAACCTCATCCTTCGGCCTGTGTATTCGCGCACTATCCACGTTGGTGCAAGTGCGGTACGGGGTGCCTTCCTCGTCGCTAAACTGCGAAATACGTGGAGAAATAACCGCCAAATACAAGCCTAGAAGGGAAAACCAGTGAGCCTGGAAAACAAGCTAGCCAACATGGGGCATGAACTCCCCAAGACCCCGAAGCCCGTTGCTGCATACACCCCTGCGGTGGTTGATCGTGGGATTGTGAGGACCTCGGGTCAACTGCCGATGCGTGACGGTGAACTTGTTTCGGAGGGACGTTGCGGAACCTTGGCGGTCACCGCTGAACGTGCGTATGAGGCCGCCCTTCAATGCGCCCTCAACGCCCTCTCCGCTGCGGCTGAGGCAGCCGGCGGCCTGGAAAACCTGAAGAGGGTTGTAAAGGTCGTTGGGTTTGTTGCTTCCACCGATGACTTCTTTGCCCAGCCTGCGGTGATCAACGGGGCCTCCGATTTCCTGACGGAACTCTTCGGCAGCGCACACGCGCGTTCTGCAGTCGGTGTTGCGGCCCTTCCGCTGAATGCGACGGTGGAAGTGGAAGTTGAGTTCGAACTGGTCTAACCCCAGCAGCTCTCTTTGAGCCGGCGGACTTTTCGCGCTCGCCCGGGTTTCTGTTAGCGGCTTCGGGATCTGTGTCCGACGCCCGCCAGAAACCTACCCGACGTGGTGATCGCTCTGCGGCTGATTGCGGCACCCTTTTCCAGAACACAATTGCCAGCGTCAACGCTGCCGCCAGGAACAGCGCAATAATGCCGAGTCCCGCGGAGGCCCCCCACAGCCAGTTTTCTGCGGTGTGTCCGCCGGCGTACACGGAGAAGACCACTCCGGTGATGACGGCGTTCCCGATTGCCGTGGTGATTCGCTGGGTCATTTGCTGCAGTCCTCCCGCAGTGCCACCGTGTGCGGCAGGGACATCCCTCATTGTCTGTGTCTGATTCGCAGAGCCCATAGCGCCTGCTCCAAAACCCATGGGGACGAGGGGGATCATCAACCAGTACACCGACCAGCCAAGGGTGATGGTGGCCCAGAAC
>ERZ1032924.29-NODE-29-length-26316-cov-6.113134_pt1 | contig 26316 bp, 19 predicted proteins | sample MGYA00516956_ERZ1032924 | MGnify/ENA primary metagenome ERZ1032924 (study PRJEB33719, sample SAMN04262513) | wastewater metagenome | biome: rural village; feature: composting latrine chamber; material: composting feces with ash | place: El Salvador | collected... | reverse complement strand
ATTACTTAATTAATACATATTATGATTCACAAACTTTCAGAGCTTATTGAAAGAGCTAAAAACAAACCAAGAAAAAAAATTGCTGTAGCAGCAGCCGAAGACGAACCTGTATTGAAAGCCCTAAAATCTGCATTAGAGCAGGGTATAGCTACACCTGTGTTGGTAGGGGATAAAGCAAAAATTGAAAAAATAGCAAAAGCTATCGATTTCGATTTAAGCGACATGCAGATCGTTCACAACGACAAAGGAGCCACAGAGTCAGCCAGAATAGCTGTTTCTTTAGTAAAAAGTGGCGAAGCCGAAATTCTAATGAAGGGATTTGTTAGTACAGGCGCACTATTAAGAGCTGTGTTAAACAAAGAAGACGGTTTGCGCAAAGGCAGTGTGCTCAGCCATGTTGCATTTTTCGAGTCACCACACTATCACAAATTGCTGGGTGTAACCGATGCAGCCATGAACATGGACCCCGACTTTGCTACCAAAGTACATATTTTGAACAACGCTGTAGAAGCTTGCCATAAAATAGGAATTGACAACCCCAAAGTAGCAGTAATAGCTGCAGTAGAGGTTGTAAATTCAAAAATGGAAGCAACGGTACATGCTGCCATGTTGAAAACTATGAGCGACCGCAAACAGTTTAACGGCTGTATTGTCGACGGACCATTGGCAATAGACAATGCAATAAACAAAGAAGCAGCCGAGCACAAAGGCATTGATAGCGTAGTTGCAGGCGATTGCGATATGATTCTTGCACCAAACTTAGAGGCTGGCAATATGTTCTATAAATCATTAAATTTCCTTGGTGGCGCATCAGTAGCTGCTGTTATTATGGGGGCAGCAGTGCCTATCGTATTAACCTCGCGTGCCGATTCAGAGTCGAGCAAAATGCACTCTATTGCATTAGCAGCCGCTATGGATTAACTCTCTTTGATTTTTTTCTTATCAAAGATATATGAGCAACCTTTTTGAAAATACTAACTAACAAAATTAAATACAATACTATTATGAATAAGAATGATCGTATCCTGGCAATCAATCCCGGATCTACCTCTACAAAAATTGCTGTTTACAAGAATGGCGATGTTATCTTTTTAAAAACCATTCGCCACTCTGTCGATGAGTTGAGCAAATTCAACAAAATAGCCGAACAGTATGAATTTCGTAGAGATATCATTACCAAAGAGCTAAAAGATGCCGATATAAAACTTGACAGAATAAAAGTCGTGATGGGTCGTGGAGGCTTGGTAAAACCAATACCTGCAGGTGTTTATCGCATCAATGATACTATGAAGCAAGAGCTTCTTGAAGGCAGATATGGAGAACACGCAAGCAATTTAGGAGCCCTCATTGCCGACGATATAGCAAAAGAACTACCCGATGCAAAAGCTTACATTGCCGACCCCGTAGTGGTTGACGAGTTGGAAGATATTGCTCGTTTTTCGGGTCACCCTCTTTTTGAGAGAACCTCAATTTTTCATGCTCTCAATCAAAGAGCTATTGCCCGTACACATGCAAAGTCTATCAATGAAAAATACGAAGATTTAAATCTAATTGTAGCCCATTTAGGTGGTGGTATTTCAGTGGGTGCTCACCGTAAAGGACGTGTAGTAGATGTGAACCAAGCATTAGATGGTGAGGGACCAATGTCTCCAGAGCGTTCAGGAACACTCCCAACAGGGATGTTGGTAGATGCTGCTTTTAGTGGCAAATACACACACGAAGAGATGAAGCTAATGATTAAAGGCAAGGGCGGCATGTATGCTTTTACAGGTGTAAACGATGCCTACAAAGTAGAGATGGCTGCAATGGATGGCGATAAAAAAAGTTTAGCAGTATTAGAGGCAATGGCTTATCAAACAGCCAAATACATTGGTGCAGCTTCAACAGTATTAAAGGGCGATGTAGATGCAATCCTGATAACAGGAGGTATGGCTAATGGAAAATGGTTTGCCAATTTAATTATCGAGCGTGTATATAAAATCGGACCAGTATATATCTATCCTGGCGAAGATGAGATGCGTGCATTGGCAGAAAATGGCGAAATGATTCTTACTGGAGAAGTTGAAGCCAAAGAGTATAAATAACAATCAGTTATACTATCTATTCGAAACCGTCGAATGGCACACTGCTGTTTGACGGTTTTTTTGTACTTTTACACCACTATGTACATCTTCAATCCAGAGAATGATTTGGCACTTGCCAATTTTAGTCCACATTACACAGCACCCGCTTCTGCCCTAAAGATGAGGCGCGATTTAGCCATGCTTCCAGTTTGGTACGCACCAGCCGGAGCGTTGATTATTGCTGGTAAAGAGGCAGATAGCAAGCTTTTAGAGGGTTTAAAGCAGGTGTTGCCAATTACCAGTTGGCTCATCACTCCTTCGCAAATAGCAAACCACTCCAATAGAGAAGTCAAACCATGGGGTTGGAGTCCTGCCCTTAAAAAAGAGCTTCTTCAATTGGGTGTAAAAGAGCACATATTGCCAACCATAGAGAATATCAAGCGCCTTCGCAACTACTCTAACAGAAAAAATGCTGTCAGACTATTAAAAGAGTTGAAGGAGGAGAACCCGCACTTTTGTGGCTCCTCTTTTTACTATACCAATATCAGCCAACTCTTGAATTACCTAAATAATGCAGAAGAAGAGCAAGTGCTTAAAATGCCTTTGTCGGGCAGTGGCAAAGGAATAGTTTGGATAAAAGGTGCCATTACAGATAAACAAACCGATTGGTGCCGACGTGTTATCGATATGCAAGGGGGCATAGTGGTAGAGCCTGTTTTAAACAAAGTAGAAGATTTTGCTATGGAGTTCGAAATTGCTGATTCTGGCATTCGGTTTGCAGGCTATTCTCTGTTTCAATCTGCTCCATCGGGAGCTTATTTGGGCAATGTATTGTTGTCGGATGTAGAAATCGAAGACAAGCTGTCGCTCTATATAGAACGTAGTCAACTGTCTGCATTAAAGCGCCAACTCATAGCAAAGCTATCCAACTATTTTCCTCACTACCGTGGTTATTTGGGTGTCGATATGATGGTGTGCAAAACAGTCCAGTCGACATATCAACTCCAACCCTGTGTTGAGGTAAACATGCGTATGAATATGGGTATAGTTGCCCACCGTATTAGAGAAAGGTTTGTACATCCAAATTCAGAGGGGCTATTCTCTATCAGCTATCACAACCTTCCAAACGAAGCACTAGCAAAGTCGATAGTATCACAAACAGAGCATCCTCTTGTTGTAGAAGATGGCAAAATAAAAAGTGGATACCTCGCTCTAACTCCTGTTAGCAACAATACAAACTATACAGCCACCATCCTTATAAAAGAAAAATCACGAAGAGAATAACATCTCCCCGTGATTTTATGTAATGCTTGTTATTTATAAGTTTTACAATTTAAAGCATAAAGAAGATTCATACTGTCCACCCCTTTTAGGGAGGTTCAAAACTCATCTTATAGCTTTTAATTTTTAACTCCAAATTACTTCTTCATCTCATCAGCAAAGTGAGCATAAAACGCCTGAATAGTTTTAATACCATTAAAGAACTGCTCCAATGGGTAGTTCTCGTTAGGAGAGTGAATAGCATCCGAACCCAAACCAAAGCCCATCAGCACCGATTTAGTTCCCAATATCTCCTCAAACGTTGCAATAATTGGTATACTACCACCCGATCTTACAGGCACCGGACGCTTACCATATATCTCTGTATATGCTTTGTCGGCAGCTCTATATGCAGGTATATCAATTGGGCAAACATACGATGGACCTCCATGTAGATAGTCCACCTTCACCTTTACAGTGTTTGGAGCAATCGATTTGAAGTAATCTATAAATAGTTCAGCAATTTTCTCATGCTTTTGGTTAGGCACCAATCGCGTACTTATTTTTGCATATGCTTTAGAAGGCAACACAGTTTTAGCACCGTCGCCAGTATAACCACCCCATATACCGCACACATCAAACGTTGGGCGAATGCCAGTACGTTCGTTTGTAGAAAATCCTTCCTCACCAAACTCTTGCTCAATATCAAGCGACTCTTTATACTCTTCAAGGTCAAAAGGAGCTTTCGCCATCAATTCGCGCTCTTCTTTCGATACCTCCAATACGTCGTCGTAGAATCCAGGAATAAGAATTCTTCCATTATCATCCATTGTTTGTGCTATCATTTTCGATAGTACATTAATAGGGTTGGCTACTGCACCACCAAAAATACCCGAATGCAAATCAGCATTTGGTCCGGTTACTTCCACTTGCCAATATGCCAATCCTCTCAATCCTGTTGTAATCGATGGCACATCGCGTGCAATCATAGAAGTATCTGACACTAAAATGATATCAGCCTCTAACAACTCTTTATGCTCTTCGCAAAATTTAGGCAAGCTTGGCGAACCAACTTCCTCTTCACCTTCAATTAAAAACTTCACGTTGCAAGTCAATTGGTCAGTTGCTACAAGGTATTCAAAAGCTTTAGTGTGCATAAAACCCTGTCCTTTATCATCGTCAGCACCACGCGCCCATATCTTACCATCTTTTATAACTGGCTCAAAAGGCTCTGTGTTCCACAACTCTAATGGGTCAACAGGCATCACATCCATGTGTGCATACACCAATACAGTAGGTGCATCCTTGTCAATTATTTTTTCACCATAAACTACAGGATTACCTTCAGTTTCATATATCTCTGCTTTGTCAGCTCCGGCTTCAATAATAAATTGCTTCCACTTTTCTGCTGCTCTATACATATCCGGTTTATGTTCGGGTAGCGAAGAGATTGAAGGAATGCGGATTAGCTCAAACAGCTCATCCAGGAAACGTTGTTTGTGAGTTTCTACGTACTGGTTAATTTGCTTCATTGTTTTTTAAGTTTAAATGATTTAATACTGTAAAAGTACAAATTTATTTGTACTTCAAGAAATATAAAAGCACTTCTATTTGATTTTCTCTATTTCTCGTTTTTACACCTATTTTAACTCCCCTTTATTATATGGTGTCACTTTACACATCAATAAATGCTCATATTATTCCTTTTTCTTCTCTATTTTTATATTATCTTTGACTTCTATTAATAACTTCAAAATATTGTGTGTCATGATTAAAAAATATGTTCTACCCATTATACTTCTAATGGTAGCGTCTGTTTCAGTAATTGCAATTGGCGGATGCAGCGAAAACTCTAAAACATCCGAAATGAAAGATGAAATATTTATAACCCAACAAAGCGTTGATAATGTTATCGATGCTCTATCCAAAACCACACCCGATGATCAACTCTTTCGCATAGAGCGTGGAGCACAGCAAGTAGCCAGCCTATGGCGCCATCAAGACGGCACAGCGCAAGAATACGAAACATTTTGTATAGAAAATTTTATTGCAGATAGCCACTTGCTTTCTCAGCTGTTCGATAAGTTGGAACACAACTTCGAACTGTTTAATGGCTATTTTCACAGAATCAATTTAAAGCTAAAAGAGCCACTACACCTCGATGGTCCCGCTATACAACCCATCGATATGATGTTTGGTGGATACGACGTGTCGGCACATCTAAACGATGATATGTATAGCTCCAAAATAGCTTTCATCACTGCGCTCAATTTCCCCTTCTACTCATTGGACGAGAAAACAGAGTTGGGCAACAACTGGACAAGACAACAGTGGGCATATGCGCGCATGGGCGACAGATTTATTTCGCGTGTGCCAGCAGCCCTGCAGCAAGATATTTCTCGCACCCTTACCAATGCCGACACCTATATAGCTGATTATAATATATATATGGGGCAGCTGTTGAATAAAGATGGCAAGAAGCTATTCCCTGCCGATATGAAACTAATTACCCATTGGGGGCTGCGCGACGAGTTGAAATCGAACTATGCTGATGCAGAACACGGTTTAGAAAAACAACGCATGGTATATCAAGTAATGAAGCGTATTGTAGACCAAACAATACCTCAACAAGTGATAAACGATGGCACATATGAGTGGGACATACAAAACAACAAGATATATAGCGATGGCAAAGAGATTGCCTCCACTCCAGAACTTCACAAACGCTACGAAGTGTTGTTGAAAAACTTCCATGTAATGAAGCAACTCGACCCCTATTCAGTTCATTACCCCACACAACTAGAGCGTTCTTTTGATGCCAGAATGGAAGTGCCTCAAAAAGATGTCGAAACACTATTCACCAACCTTGTTTCATCGCCCATGGTAAAAGAGGTAGCGGCATTTATCGAGTCACGACTTGCCCGTCCATTAGAGCCCTTCGATATTTGGTACAATGGCTTCAAATCGCGTGGCAGTATATCCGAAGATAAATTGACAGCACTCACATCAAAAAAATATCCCAATGCTGCTGCATTAGAAGCCGATTTGCCGCGCATATTACAAGATTTGGGTTGGAGCACCCAAAAAGCAAAAGAGATTACCTCGCTCATCACCGTAGATGCATCTCGTGGTGCCGGACATGCATGGGGAGCCAGCATGCGCAACGATGTAGCTCATCTGCGCACACGTATTGGCGAAGATGGCATGGACTACAAAGGCTACAACATTGCAGTGCACGAGTTTGGTCACAATGTAGAGCAAACCATTACATTAAACGATGTTGACTATTATATGCTGAGTGGTGTGCCCAACACATCGTTTACCGAAGCAATTGCTTTCCTGTTCCAAAAACGCGACATGGAGCTATTGGGTTTGCAAGAGACCAACCCAGAAGATGACCACTACTTGGCATTAGACAACTTCTGGTCGAGCTACGAAATTATGGGCGTATCATTAGTCGATATTCAAGTATGGGAGTGGATGTATGCCAATCCCGATGCCACACCCTCACAACTTAAAGAGGCAGTTATGACCATTGCCAAAGATGTGTGGAATAAATATTATGCCGATGTACTGGGAGGCAACGACGAAACATTATTGGGTATCTATTCTCACATGATCGACAATCCGCTATACCTGCCCAACTATCCAATGGGACACCTTATCGATTTTCAGATAGAGCAACAGGTGAGTGGCAAAAATATGGCAAGCGAAGTTGAGCGTATGCTCGTGCAAGGCAGCATCATTCCACAACAGTGGATGAAGGGCGCTGTGGGTCAAGAAATATCTATCGACCCACTATTGAAAGCCACAAAGGAGGCGCTAGATGCGTTGAAGTAAAAAACAATATTGATTAATTTACAGACAGACAGTTGACAGCCGAGTTTTCTCAGTTGTCAACTGTTTTTTTTATATTGCTTTCTCTGCATCTACTCATTTACCAACACTTCAAGCAATCAATCTCATAAAACCTCTCATTTTAATCGACAAATAAAGTATAAATTACTATTTTTGTCAATTAGAATAGATTCAAACAACCTTTGTTTGAATTGTTTGTAACAGCGCTATCAAAAAACAAGACAATTATTATGACACAAGAATTGGTTATTTATAATACTCTCAATCGCAAAAAAGAAGTTTTCCAGCCCCTACATGCACCACACGTTGGCATGTATGTATGTGGTCCTACAGTATATGGCGACCCACATTTGGGTCATGCTCGTCCAGCAATTACATTCGATTTACTATTCCGCTATCTACAGCATATTGGTTACAAAGTGCGCTATGTGCGCAACATTACCGATGTGGGTCACCTAGAAAGCGATGGTGATGAGGGCGAAGACAAAATAGGCAAAAAAGCACGCTTAGAAGAGCTAGAGCCAATGGAGGTAGTGCAGTTTTATACCAATAGCTATCATAGAGCCATGGACTCGCTCAATGTGTTGCGCCCATCGATAGAGCCCAGTGCGTCGGGTCATGTTATGGAACAGATAGAGATGACACAAGAAATACTAGACAAAGGTTTCGCTTACGAAAGCAATGGCTCGGTATATTTTGATGTAGAAACATACAACAAAGCGCACAACTATGGTATCTTGTCGCGTAGAGATATTGATGATCTGCTTGAAACTACGCGCGAACTAGATGGACAAGACGAGAAACGCAGAAGTGCCGACTTCGCTCTTTGGAAAAAAGCAACACCCGAACACATTATGCGTTGGAAATCGCCTTGGAGTGTAGGTTTCCCCGGTTGGCACATCGAATGCTCTGTAATGAGTACACGCTATTTGGGCGATCAGTTCGATATTCATGGTGGTGGACTCGATTTGTTGTTCCCCCATCACGAATGCGAGATAGCACAAAACACTGCCGTCAATGGTAAACCATCCGTTACCTATTGGATGCACAACAATATGATTACCGTAAATGGCACAAAAATGGGCAAGTCGTTGGGCAACTTCATCAACCTCGAAGAGTTTTTCGATGGCTCGCATCGCCTCTTAGACAAAGCCTATGAACCAATGATTATACGCTTCTTTATATTGCAGTCGCACTACAGAAGCATTGTCGATTTTAGCGTCGAAGCACTGCACGCTGCCGAAACTGCATTGAAGCGTCTGCTCGATGCATCGAACAATATTGCCAATATACCTGTAAGCGATGCTTCTACTGTTGAGGTAAAATCGCTTCGTCAGAAATGCTACGATGCCATGAACGACGATTTAAACACACCCATCGTGCTTTCGCATCTTTTTGAAGCCACACGCATTATCAATTCGGGCATTGCGGGTATCGAAAAACTATCGCAACACGATTTAGACGAGTTGACAGACCTGTTCAAGATATTCCTGCACAATCTTTTAGGTATTGAAGACAGCGTAGCTTTAAAAGACAGCAACTACGAGGCTTTTGAAAAGGCTGTAAACATGTTGTTGGAGATGAGGCAAGAAGCAAAGCGCAACAAAGATTGGGCTACATCCGACAAAATTCGCGACGATCTAACCAAAGCAGGGTTTGTTATAAAAGACACACCCACAGGGTTTGAGTGGAGTTTGGCGTAGTTTTAAGTTAATAGGTAAAAAGTAAAAATTAAAAGTTGCTGTTTTGGTAAGGATAGCATTAGATGCAGCCACGCAACTGTAACAAATAAATTTATTTATGCAACTATTGCTCTCCCCCGCAAAACTGATAAATTTTAAAGACAAAGCCGAGACGGTGGAAGGGGCACCCCCTCTATTTGCCGAAAAGACAAATCTTTTAGTAGAGCTTTGCCAACAACTATCGGTAGAAGAGATTGCAAAGCTGCTCAAAATAAACATGACGATGGCGCACGACGTCTATGGCTACTTCCAAACATTTCATTTGGAAAATGAGCTAGAGCGTAGTGCAGCCTTCGCATTCAATGGCATAGCCTTTCAAGGACTCGATATACACGATATGTCGGTCGATGAGTTGCAATTTGCACAAAACCACCTCAATATTGGTTCTGGCATGTACGGACTGCTGCGTCCCCTCGATACCATCAAACCCTATCGGTTGGATGTGAGCACACGCATAGCCCCCAATATGGGCATCAACAACAGTGGCAACCTCAATACCACCCACCCAAAATCCAATTATCTGTATGGATATTGGCAAGAAACTATCAACAACTATCTATCCAAAAAGCTGCGCAACGACGATAATACAATCATCAATCTCAGTTCAGCCGAATACTACAAACTTATTGTGCCAGAGCTACTTCCAGAAAATCTGCGTGTAATAACTATCGGTTTTAGAGAGCAAAAAGACAATGGTTTGAAGCAAGTGGTTGTATATGCAAAAAAAGCACGAGGCATGATGGCGCGTTTTATAATTAAAAACCGCATCACAAAAGTCGAAGACATAAAAGCGTTCGACATAGAAGGATATTTCTATTCTCCTACACAATCCACCCCCAATGAGTGGATGTTTGTGAGATAACAATGCAGCAATTTAATGCAAAAAAGCAACTAATATACAAACACCAAATTATATACCCCATACACTATCACTATGAGTAACAATAGAATAAAGTTCGCATCAAAATTAGGACTTATTGCTGCAGCAGCAGGTTCAGCAGTTGGTTTAGGTAATATATGGCGTTTTCCCAGTCAAGTAGCCGATGGTGGCGGTGCCATTTTCATCCTCCTCTACATTGGCTGCATACTCTTTTTTGGTATACCGCTAATGATGGGCGAGTTTATTATTGGTCGCTCTGGCAGAGCCAATGCATCCGGCTCGTTTCAGAAATTGGCACCCGGCACCCGGTGGAAATGGGTGGGACGATTGGGAATACTTACAGCCTTTCTTATTTTGGGTTTCTATGTAGTAGTGTGTGCTTGGACAATGGAGTATATCCTACAAAGCGCAACAGGACAACTGATGTCTCTCGAAAACTTTGCCCACAACTTCAATGAACTACGCCAAAACTCAACCCGACAAATTGTGTGGGTGCTCGCCTTCACCCTGCTCACAGCATTCTTCATCCTTTCGGGCGTAAAACGAGGCATCGAGCAATCTGCCAAAATATTAATGCCACTCCTCTTTCTTATATTAATAGTATTAGGCATTCGCTCACTCACCCTTCCTGGCGCATCCGAAGGATTGGAGTTTCTATTCAAACCAAACATCAAAACAGTAAAATCTACCATCTTTTTAGATGCCATGGGGCAAGCATTCTTCTCCCTCTCATTGGGTATGGGCGCCATGACCACCTATGGATCTTATTTTCGCGACGACTCCAATCTACGTCAAACAGCAGTACAAGTTTCAGTGTTAGACGGATTGGTAGCTGTTCTTGCAGGAGTAGTAATATTTCCCGCAGCCTTTGCTTTAACACAATTGCCCGATACTATAGTTTCGTCGCTCGTGGCAGGAGGTCCCGGTTTGCTGTTTATAACCATTCCCGAGCTATTCAACCAACTACCCCTTTCAAGTTTATGGTCTACACTCTTTTTTGTTTTGCTAGCCGTTGCAGCACTCACATCAGCCATTTCGCTCATGGAGGTAGTTACCTCCTATCTACACGAAGAGTTTGATATGCTGCGTCGCAATGCAGTTACATTCGTAGCAATGGGCATTGCCATATTGGGAGTGCTAGCCTCCATTTCACCCACATTTTTCGATGTTTTAGACAACACCACCGCCAAAGTAATGCTACCATTGAGTGGGTTCTTTATTTCACTCTTTATTGGATGGTATTTGGATAGAAAAATCACATTTGCACAACTCACCAACGATGGCAAACTGCCCATGTCGGTGCGCTTTCTACAATCATATATGTTTATTCTCAAATACATAGCACCAATAGCTATTGTATTAATATTTATCTATGGTATTTTGTTTTAGCTAAAACCAATAGGGGCATGCCTGACAAGTAAATGGGTAAAAACTTACACCTAACCATACTTAACAAAATGAGTTTTATTTTCACCCTCAAAAGTATTACTTTTACACAAAAATAGAGAATGGCATACAAAATATATCCCCCTGAAGTTTTATACAACACTATTACCCTTCCAGGCTCAAAAAGCATAAGCAATCGTGTACTCATACTCAATGCTCTGAGCATAAGCAATTATGAGATTAAAAACCTGTCGGTAAGCGAAGATACAAGTGTTATAAAAGAGGCATTTGCATCAAACACAAACCAGTTTGATGTACGTGGAGCGGGCACTGCTATGCGTTTCTTAACAGCCTTTCTGTCGTGTGTCGAAGGCGAGTGGATTTTGAAAGGCTCCGAGCGAATGCACGAGCGACCCATTCATCCGTTGGTTGATACACTTATTACAATAGGCGCACAGGTTGAATACCTTGGCAATAAAGGATATCCCCCACTTAAAATTAAAGGCAGAAAACTAAATGGTGGAGAGGTATATATCACAGCCAATGTTAGTTCGCAATTTGTATCAGCCCTTATGATGATAGCCCCTGTTACCAAATTTGGTTTAACTTTGCACCTCGAACACGAAGTAATTTCAAGACCATACATCCATTTAACTCAAAAAATGATGGAAGATTATGGCGTAAAAATAAAATGGGAGGGTAAAACAATAAAGATAAACTCTCAGCCATACACAGCAATACCCTACGAAGTAGAAGCCGATTGGTCGGCCGCATCCTATTGGTATTCGATGGTGGCACTCATGCCAAAAGCAGAGATAAAACTGGCAGGATTAAAAAAAGAGAGTTTGCAGGGCGACGCCAACATTATCAATCTTTTTGCAGATTTGGGAGTGTTCACCAACTTTGTTGAAGATGGAATAGTGTTGACAAAAAAGAACATTGTGAGAGGCAAGTTCTTCCACAATTTTATTAACGAACCCGATTTGGCTCAAACCTTTGCGGTAGCTTGTTGTTTGTTGAATATACCGTTTTTCTTTAGTGGCTTACAAACCCTCAAAATAAAAGAGACCGATAGAATAGTTGCATTGATAAATGAGCTAAACAAACTGGGATATGTATTGCGCGAAACCGAAAACGGTATTCTAGAGTGGGATGGCGAACGCTGCCTCACCGACGAAACCATTGTGATAGATACATACGACGATCATCGTATGGCAATGGCATTTGCGCCAGCATCTATCGTTTTTAAAAATATGTATATAAATCATCCAGAAGTTGTTGCGAAATCATACCCCTCCTTTTGGGACGATTTGCAACAAAGCGGATTTAAATTGAACGAAACAGAAAATTTTTGAATAATGAAAAGTCTAATAGTTTTTATAGGAATAATTGTTGTTTTTGCCATAACAACATATATTTGGAATGTAATACAAAGAAAAAGAGGTGTACCCGAAGTAGACCCCGACAAGTATGTGCGTCCCGAAGGGTGCTGCGGAGCCCACGAAGTGTGCGAGCATCCAGCCGATGAGCTAAACGTAGAGCCCGAATATTTTGACGACGAAGAGTTGGATAGATTCGAGCGCAAACTATCGCATGAATACTCTGATGACGAGGCTGATGAATTTAGAGATATATTCTACACCCTTTTAGACGAAGAGAAATCTCTTTGGTTGAGAAGTCTACGCATGCGTCACATTGGTTTGCCCCAACAGGTAAAGCAAGAAATATTGAACGTGATGAAATCGCTTCCCAAAAAACATCAATCAGCATAACACCACAGTATGGATTTTGTAGAACTTCTTGGCTATACCTTCTTTCGCAATGCATTGTGGGGAAGCCTGCTTGCCAGCATTGCCTGTGGCATTATTGGCAGCTATGTTGTGGCGCGCCGCATGGTTTTCATTAGCGGTGGCATCACCCATGCATCGTTTGGAGGTATAGGTATAGGGTTCTATTTTGGTTTCAACCCCATTCTTTCGGCATTAGTCTTCTCCGTATTGTCAGCTTTTGGCATTCAGTGGTTGTCCAAAAATCAGAATGTGCGCGAAGACTCTGCTATTGGAGTCTTTTGGTCGTTAGGAATGGCAGTCGGTATCATTCTCATCTTCCTCACACCTGGCTATGCGCCCAACCTTTCGGAGTATCTTTTTGGTAATATACTCACCATTAGTCACATGGATATTGTGCTATTAACAATATTAAGCTTGGTGTTAGTCCTGTTTTTTACTTTCTTCTATCGCTCCATCCTCAATGTCTCTTTCGATAAAGAATTTGCCAAAACCCGTGGTCTTCCTGTAGCCTTCATAGAGTACACACTTATTATGTTAGTAGCTGTTACCATTGTGCTCAGCATTCGCTTGGTAGGTATTGTGCTGCTTATATCGCTACTCACAGTGCCACAGATGACGGCAAATATATTCACCAATCGTTTTTCCAATATAATGGTGATATCTGTAATCATTAGCTTTGTGGGTTCTGTAGTGGGGTTGCTGCTATCTTACACACTCAATGTTCCCTCTGGTGCATTTATAATATTTGTGTTGATATCTATATTTTTGATGGCGAAGTTGGGGGTGTTTTTGCAGAGAACGGTTAAAAGGTGAACAGTAAACAGTAAACAGTGAATAGTAAACAGGGCATTGCGGATCCAGTCCGCATTGACCATTGGTTATTAGCATTACAAAAAGAGTTACAAGTAGTTGGTGAAGAGTTAAAAGTTAGGCGTTAAAAATTATAAGTTGGCGAAGGGTAATGGGTGAAAAGCGATTGTCTCTTTTGCAAAGGCACTTGTAGACACGCCCTACATGGGCGTCTAATACTACCGTCAGCCTGTGGTGGGTAATTCGTGACGCGATATCTGTTAATGCCGTTAATTATCTAAATAGAAAAGAAAATAATTACCCTCTGCGACGTTTGCGCCTTCCTTGTGTACTTTGCGGTTAAATCTATTTTCGCTTCCGCATAATTGTATCGTCGAGGTTGTGTTTATCAAAAAAGCTACGCGAAAGATTTGCGCGGCAGGGTGTGAGACTATATATCTTTGTTATGTCAGCCTTCCAGGCCTCACAATATAGTCCCTAATAAGATACCCAGGCCTTGTAGCCTGGGCTCAATTATATCGGGCTTCCAGCCCTGAATCCATAATTTACTGATGCAAATAAGCAGTATAAGGATCCACCTCTTCCTCTTCCTTCCAATCTTTCGACAAACTACAGCCCGTACACCCTCCACAATACCCATTCTTATTCTCCACAAAGAAAAAACGATAGATACCGCGCAGCAGTATTGCAGCCACAGCCACTCCAATGATTATTACTATAATTAATTGTACATCCATACTATAAAAACAATTTTAAGTGTAAAAAGTTTAGAACAACATTCCAATCTGATAAGCTATAAACGCCACCACCCATGCCAGCGTTGTGGTGTATACTATCGTAAACAGTCCCCATTTCCACGAGCCCGACTCCTCTTTAATAGCCACAATAGTAGCAATACACGGGAAATATATCAACACAAACAACATTAGCGCTACAGCAACACTCGTTGTAAACACCGGCGTGCCATCGCTATACGTCTCTTGCTTTATGCGCGTTTGAAGCGATTGTTGCTCTGCTCCATCTCCCGGATACAGCACCCCCAACGTGCTCACCACAATCTCTTTGGCAGCCATTCCCGTAATAATACTCACCGATATTTTCCAATCAAACCCCAACGGACGCATTACAGGCTCTACAAAATGACCAATCTTGCCAATATAAGAGTTTTCTTGATGCACCGATGCACGCACAAGCTCTATACCCGACACAATGCTATCTCTCTCTTGCTCAGTTATCTGGTTATCCAAAAACAGTGCAGAAGTTTGCTCTATTTGATTGTCAAACACCACATCCTTTTCGGCATTACGCGGAAAATAACCCAAAAACCATATCACAATAGAGGCAATCAGAATAATACCTCCCATCTTTTGCAAGTATTGGCGCGATTTCTCCCACATATGTATAATAGTAGATTTTAGCGTGGGCATACGATACGGAGGCAATTCCATCACAAAAGGCGTATTTTCCTCCTTAAACAGTGTCTTGCGAAACAACTTCGACATTATCACCGCTAGCAAAATGCCAAATAGATATATCGAAAACAGCGCAGTGCTTGCATGATTGGGAAAAAATGCACTCACAAAAAGAATATAAATAGGCAATCTGGCACTACAAGACATTAATGGATTTATCAACATCGTAATCATTCTACTACTACGGCTCTCGATAGTGCGCGTAGCCAAAATAGCCGGCACATTACAACCAAACCCCATAATAAGAGGAATAAACGACTTGCCATGCAACCCAATTTTATGCATCACCTTGTCCATAATAAACGCTGCACGAGCCATATAGCCCGAATCTTCCATAAAAGAGATAAATGCATACAGAATAACAATATTGGGCAAGAAAACAATCACACCACCAACCCCGCCAATCACCCCATCAACAATCAAGTCCTTTAGCGGTCCGTCAGGCATAGTATTACGGGTAAAATTGCCAATTACCTGCACTAGCGCCTCTATCCACTCCATTGGGTATGCCCCCAATGTAAAAGTAGCTTCAAACATAACCCACATAAACACAAAAAACAGTGGGAAACCAACATACTTATTAGTCACAATAGTATCCAAAATGCGCGTTGTGTCCGACACCGTTGTCTTCTCCGACAAAGTTTCTCTCAATCCACCCGCAATAAACCCATACCTTGCATTGGTAAAAGCCGATTCGGGATCTTCGCGCAACAAATTCTCAATATAACCACGCTCCCTCTCTGCCAGTGCAAATATCTTCTCATGATTCTGTAGCGTGCTCACACTATTTTTAATATCCTTGTCGCCCTCCAATAGCTTTATACACACATAGCGAAGGGGCATATCTAGCTCAGCAATATCCTTTTCTGCAAACTGATGCTCTAGCCTACTAATGGCTTTCTCCAAAACCCTGCCATACGATATATTTACATTATTATCCTCGCCCTTGTCGCCCGCTTCATACAGCTCTATTACCTTGTTTAGCATAGATGGAATACCAAACCCATTCTTCCCAATTGTTGGAATAATCGGAATGTTGAGCATCTCGGCAAGCGTTTCATGGTCAAACTCCCTGCCACTCACCTGCAACTCATCATACATATTGAGAGCAATAACCATGGGCACCTTCAATTCCATCAACTCTGTAGTGATATACATATTTCGCTCTAGCGATGAGGCAGACACCACATTGATAATCACATCCGGCTCCTCTTCAAGAATATGCCTTCTCACAAACAGCTCCTCCGGCGTGTATGCCGATAGCGAGTATGTGCCAGGCAAGTCGACCATCCTAAAATTATACCCCTTGTGTTTTAGCCTTCCCTCCTTCGAGTCGACCGTTACACCCCCATAGTTGCCCACATGCTGATGCGAGCCAGAAGCAATATTAAATATAGAAGTTTTTCCAGCATTGGGGTTGCCCACCAGCGCCACAGTTATCGTATTTGGCTCTTTCTCGGTTGCAGTTTTTATAAGCCTCTGTATGGGTCTAGCCTTTGCAGCACTCTCCCTATCCTCGTCATCCTCCTGCTCATATTCGGGCACATCGCCCTTTACCATCGATATTTCAATCATTACAGCCTCGCTCCTTCGTAGCGAAACCTCATACTCCATAATTTGATACTTTATAGGGTCTTTCAGTGGCGCATTCAAAATAGACTTCACCTCCTGACCACGTATAAAGCCCATCTCTAGCAAACGCTTGCGAAATGCTCCGCTACCATTTACTTTCACAATGTAGGCTTTCTCGCCAGTTTGTAGTTCCGATAAACGCATATATATAATAGTGATGAAAAAGTTCTTGTAAAAAAGCATACACACCACAACATGTGTGCAATTGCGAATACAAAGATGGACAATATTATTCGATTTAAAGAGGCTTAAAACTCTTTATTTACAACTGTTACGAATAGTGGTATCCATAAAAAACACCTTTTGCTTGCTCTAAACACTTTATACAGAGCCCACTATCACCCTATTTTCATTTCCTTCCATTTTAGCTATGGCTCACATTTGCAGTTGCTCTAGCATTAATTCACTGTTTTTATTTCATTTATACAAACCAGCCCCCTTTGTTGCGTATCTTGCAAGGAGTAGACATAAAAACCAACCATTTGTCAAAAAATTACGATGTATTACCTAAAAAAACACTACAATAAAACATCATTTAAGCACTCTCTCTTCAAATCGTCCTTTTTTCTTTGTATTTTTGTCACTAGAAAAAGAAAATTATTTATTACAACCATTTAAATATCGATTAGTTATGGCTACAAAACCATTTAAGTATCAAGACACGTTCCCATTGTCGGAAGACAAAACAGAATATTATCTGTTAACAAAAGAGCATGTTTCCACGTCAGAGTTCGAGGGAAAAGAGATTTTAAAAGTTGCACCAGAAGCATTAACCCTTTTGGCACAACACGCTTTTCGCGATGTAAACTTCCTGTTGCGTCCCGACCATCAAGAACAGGTAGCTAAAATATTGTCCGACCCCGAAGCTAGCGAAAACGATAAGTTTGTAGCCCTAACATTCTTGCGCAACTCCGAAATATCGGCAAAAGGAGTACTTCCTTTCTGTCAAGACACCGGCACTGCCATTATAATGGGTATGAAAGGACAGCAAGTGTGGACAGAAGGTTGCGACCCCGAAGCCCTTTCAAAAGGAGTTTACAACACCTACACAAACGAAAACTTGCGCTACTCTCAAAATGCACCTCTCAACATGTACGATGAGGTAAATACAGGCACCAACCTGCCCGCACAAATAGATTTATATGCAACAGGTGGCAACGAGTACAACTTCCTCTTTGTAGCAAAAGGCGGTGGCTCTGCCAATAAAACCTTCCTTTATCAAGAAACCAAAGCATTGCTCACCCCCGGTAAGCTAGAAGAGTTTTTGATAGATAAAATGAAATCGTTGGGCACAGCAGCCTGTCCTCCCTACCATCTAGCATTTGCTATTGGCGGCACATCGGCAGAGAGCAACCTAAAAGTTGTGAAACTAGCATCAACAAAATACTACGACAACCTACCAACGGAAGGCAACGAGCACGGACAAGCATTTAGAGACTTGGAGATGGAAGCAAAACTAAAGAAAGCATCCAACGAGTTGGGGTTGGGCGCACAATTTGGTGGCAAATACTTTGCACACGACATTCGTGTAGTGCGCTTGCCACGCCATGGCGCATCAGTTCCAGTGGGTATGGGCGTATCTTGCTCTGCCGACCGCAACGTAAAAGCAAAAATAAACAAAGAAGGTTTGTGGATCGAAAAACTAGAAGACAATCCAGCACGATTAATACCCGAAGAGTACCGCGAAGCAGGTGAAGCAGGCGGCGTAAAAATCGACTTGAATATGCCAATGGCTGATATTCTTGCCGAATTGAGCAAACACCCTGTATCCACTCGCTTGTCGCTCAACGGAACCATTATTGTGGGGCGCGACATTGCACACGCAAAACTAAAAGAGCGCATCGACAATGGCGAAGGATTGCCACAATACATCAAAGACCACCCCATCTATTATGCAGGACCTGCAAAAACTCCAAAAGGATATGCATCGGGCTCTATGGGACCCACCACTGCTGGTAGAATGGACTCGTATGTCGATCTATTCCAATCGCACGGAGGTAGCCTTGTAATGCTAGCAAAAGGAAACAGAAGCAAAGAAGTAACCGAAGCATGTAAAAAACATGGTGGTTTTTATCTTGGTAGCGTTGGTGGTCCGGCAGCAAGCTTGGCACACAACAGCATTAAAAAACTAGAGTGTGTAGAGTATCCAGAATTGGGTATGGAAGCAATCTGGAAAATTGAAGTAGAAGATTTTCCCGCCTTTATCCTTGTAGACGACAAAGGCAACGACTTTTATGCCGATGTTAACAAAAAAGGTTGCACTGGCTGTTAAATATGTGACACACACAAACATAGTTTTTTCGTAAACCCTATTATCATTAGAGAGCGTGCTTCGATTGCGGAGTGCGCTCTTTTTTTATTTGGGAGCTATCAGCTATCAGCTCACAGCTATCAGCGTTCAGCTCACAGCCATCAGCTCACAGCCATCAGCTTTTTGCTCACAACGATTAGCAATCACGTTCAATCTTGCTGCAGCACATTGCCGCTAGAGCCCGCATTGTGCATATACTCGTTACTAGTATTACTAATAACCAATGGTCAATACCGACAAGAGCCGCAATGCCCCTGTTTTCTGTTTAGCTATCAGCTCACAGCAATCAGCTCTTTGCTCCCTCGCTGCCGTGCGAATCCTTCGTGTGTATATTCTAATGGCAATCTAAAACCCACACCATACAATCGTGCGGAAGCGCCCACTGTTCACTGTTTACTGTTTACTGTTTACTGCTCACCATATTAATAATCAATAATTAACAATTAATCATTCCGTTCTATTTGTAGATATTGCAGAAATGATGTTTCTTTGTTTACAATCAAGCAAAACAATACAATTTACAATTGATACAACTATGAGAAAAATAGCTTTCATATTACTAGTTGCTTTTGTTGTCCTCATTGGCGCAGCCCATGGGCAAAACAGAACACAAATTACCCTAGAAAAAGGGTGGAAATTTACCCGCGAAGACAACATTGCATCGCGCAACAAAGATTTCGACGATAGAACATGGCAATCCGTCCGCATTCCGCACGATTGGGCAATATATGGTCCGTTTAGCCCCACCAACGACCGTCAAGATGTAGCCATCACACAAGACGGACAAAAAGAAGCCATGGAACATGCCGGTCGCACAGGCGGCTTGCCCTTTGTAGGAGTAGGGTGGTACAGAAACACATTTGATGTGCCCAACTTCTCGGCAAACAAAAAAGTAACCATCCAATTTGATGGAGCCATGAGCAATGCCCACGTATATGTAAACGGAAAAGAGGCAGGCATATGGCGCAATGGATACAACACCTTTCATTTCGACATAACAGATTTACTGACTGAAAACGGCAAAAACAACACCGTTGCAGTGCGTCTCGAAAACTTCACAGAGCAATCGCGCTGGTATCCCGGAGCAGGCCTCTATCGCAACGTGCATCTAATAGTAACCAACCAATCGCACATACCCGTGTGGGGCACATACGTTACCACACCCCGTGTAAACGAAGAATTTGCCGAAGTAAACGTAAAAACGCAAATCAGCTTCCCCGAAAGCGCAGCTAGTTTTTCCGACTACGAGTTAGAAACAATAGTAAAAGACACAGAAGGCAACCCCATTGCACAACAAGTAGATGTGTTGGGCAACTTCGACGAAAACCAATTCAACCAATCGCTCATAGTGATGAACCCCGTTTTGTGGGACATCCAGCAGCCCAACCTCTACTCAGTAGAATCTACATTAAGAAAATCAGGAGATATTGTCGACACCTACAATACTACATTCGGTATCAGAGACATACAAATAATCCCCGACAAAGGATTCTTCCTAAACGGACGCCGTGTTAAATTTCAGGGCGTGTGCATGCACCACGATCTTGGTCCATTGGGCGGAGCCGTAAACGATGCCGCCATCCGTCGCCAAATACGCATATTGCAAGATATGGGCGTCAATGCCATTCGCACAGCACATAACATGCCCGCACCCGAATTGGTAAAAGCAGCCGACGAGATGGGCATGATGCTCGCCGTCGAAACCTTCGACGAATGGGGCATTGCAAAAGTAAAAAACGGCTACAACCTCTACTTCGACGAGTGGGCAGAGAAAGATGTAGTAAACGTAGTACACCATTTTCGCAACAATCCAAGCGTTGTAATGTGGTTTATTGGCAACGAAGTAGAAGAGCAAAGCGTAATGTGGGGAGCCAGAAGAGCACGCTACCTACAAGACATTATACAACGCGAAGACCCCACCCGTTTCGTATCAAACGGAATGGACCGCCCCGATGCAGTATACAACAATGGCATGGCAGCCACAATGGAAGTAGCCGGTTTCAACTACCGCCCTTTCAGATACAAAGAAGCATACGGACGCCTTCCACAACAAATTATATTGGGTGCCGAAACAGCATCAACAGTTAGCTCACGCGGAGTATACAAATTTCCCGTAGAGCGCAAATCGATGGCTACATACGACGACCACCAATCATCATCATACGACGTGGAACACTGTAGCTGGAGCGACCTACCAGAAGACAACTTTGTATATCACGACGATCTAGACTACTGCATTGGCGAGTTTGTTTGGACAGGCTTCGACTACCTTGGCGAGCCCACCCCATACTACACCAACTGGCCAAGCCATAGCTCCCTGTTTGGCATAGTAGACCTTGCAGGCATCCCAAAAGACCGTTTCTACCTCTACCGTAGCCATTGGGCTCCAGAGAAAGAAACCCTGCACATACTGCCACACTGGACATGGAATGGACGCGAAGGCGAAACCACCCCCGTGTTTGTGTATACCAATCACCCAACCGTAGAGTTGTTTATCAACGGAGTAAGCCAAGGCAAACGAACCAAAGACACATCAATAGGTATTGATAGTACCTACACCGATAAGGCACAAAAAGAATTTGTACGCCAACAGCGCTACCGCCTCATGTGGATGGACACCAAATACCAACCAGGCACCGTAAAAGCTGTTGCATACGATGCCAATGGCAACCAAGTAGGCACCGCAGAAGTGCACACAGCAGGCACACCCCATCGTTTGGTGTTAGAAGCCGACCGCAAAACCATTAAAGCCGATGGCAAAGACCTCTCGTTTATCACCGTATCGGTGGTAGACAAAGATGGCAATTTGTGTCCACATGCCAGTGATTTAGTGGAGTTTAAAGTAAAAGGAAACGGCTCGTACCGTGCAGGAGCCAATGGCAACTCTGCATCGCTCGACCTTTTCCACGAACCACAAATGCACCTCTTCAACGGAATGTTGACAGCCATTGTAGAGTCGCTGGAAGACATGCCAGGCACCATCACATTAGAAGCTTCTGCCGAAGGAGTTAGTGGTGCAACTATCGAAATAGAGACAACACTAGAATAATAAATAACAGACCCATAATAAGAGATGTTTACTCCCGAATTTAAAGCCGCCCTTGCCATGCTTCCCTCCAAAGAGAAGGACAAGCTGCTGTGGCGATTAATAAAACGCGACGAGCTATTGGCTCGTCGCCTCGAATATGAGTTGCTAGCCCCCTACGATGCCGTCGACAAACGCATCGAGCTAGCAGAGCTCATTCAAGACAAGACCATCTCTATAGTTGGTCGAAGAGAGCGCCTGTCAGCCATCCTGTCGCAATTTCGCTCATTAAGCGGCGACATCTCGCGCCATGTATACATCACAAAAGACAAAGTGGGAGAGATACAGCTCAATTTTATACTCCTCCAACAAGCCATGCAGCTGATGGGCAATCGGTCGTACCTTTTTGGTGGGCGCGCCACTCAAAAGTATATCATCTATATGCTCAACAAGCTCTACCGAACCTCTATGCTAGTAAACAAACTACATACCGACTATCACATAGAGCTAGAAGACGATGCACAAAAGCTGGGCAAAATAATGCAAGCCAACCCCGATTTGATGAAATATGTGAAACACCATAAGTTTAATGTCGATTGGCTCATCGATTTTGATATACCCGAAGATTTGGATGTCCATTTCAAGGCAGTGCAGCAGCAAGGGCTGCTCCGATAGTAGAGAAATAATAGAGAAAAGCAGACAGCAATGTCTGCTTTTCTCTTTTTTATATAACTAGTTTTTGTATATTTGACGTGTATAAAACCCGTTGAAGCACGCAATCAACAAACAAGGTTTCAAAACAATGAGCAAATTTATCGAATGGTTTACCTACAGCGATGAAAGCATAGATGGAAAGAGCAAAACAAAAGCCTATGCAATGTTCGAAAGCTCTTTTATCAACAATATAGAAGTTGGCACCATCAAAGGATTACAACAAATACATGCCTATCTGTTTGGCGGACTATATGATTATGCAGGACAAATTAGGCAGAAAAATATTTCAAAAGGAGGCTTCCAATTTGCTGTGTCGCATTTTTTAGGCGATACATTAAAGCAAATAGAGGCAATGCCCGAAACCACCTTCAACCAAATTGTTGACAAATATGTAGAGATGAATATTGCCCACCCCTTTATGGAGGGCAATGGCAGAAGCATGCGGGTGTGGCTTGATTTGATGTTAAAAAGGCACCTTCAAAAATGTGTCGATTGGAGTAAAATTGGCAAACAAGACTATCTGAATGCAATGGTGCAAAGTCCCACCAATAGCAGCATCCTAAAAACCCTTTTGCAAGATGCCCTCACCACAAAAATAGACGACCGCGAAATGTTTATGAGAGGAATTGACTATTCTTATTATTATGAAGAGAACGAGTAAGCCTCGTTGGTGCATATCTCTGACCCCCTCGCCAGCAAAACACCCACAACTGCTTAAATAAACCAAAAACCAAACACAGCCAGTCTGCTTTTCTCCTATTATGGTTGCTTATAACAGAGATAAACGTTAAATTTGATACTTACATAAATAAACACAATACACACACACTATGAAATCAAGAACAATCCTTCTTCTCCTACTCATTGCATTCATCACACATGCACAAGACAGCTACTACCACAACCAAACACAAGTAGGAGCCGGTATAGGCAGCAACTTTGTCACAATTGTTGGCGACAATGTAAAACCCACAGAAATATCAATGCGCTTTCGCATCCATCGCCATCACACCGTGCAACTCATTATACCCATCTTTAAACAATCCGACTCGTTTAAATCGAGAGACATACTACAAACACCACTCGTAAACACATCACTATCAACCAAAAATAGCCTCTACGGCATTGGTCTCGACTACGACTATGCACTACACACATACATGTTGCTCGATTTTGTAGTGGGGCTGCGAGCCGATTTTCAACACTATCGATACCGCACCAATCTAGCCAACAAACACCCCATAGTAAACAACTATATCAACCAAGAGCTAACCCACACCCAGAAAAAAACCAGCAACTACCTCATTGCCCCCAATGCGGGAGTGAGGTTCAATTTGGGCAACCTCTCATTGGATGGAAAATTTTTATTAACAATGTTATCAACAAATGGCGACATCGACACCACAGTAGAGCGCCGACGCGGCACACAGTCAAACATTAGCTCTACCACCAACGAGTATACCGACAAAATATCAAACAAATTCAAGCTCAAACCGGGCGTTGTGATGTCCGTATCGTTTTATTTGTAAGTTGTTAGCCGTCAGCAATCAGCTGTCAGTCGTCAGCAATCAGCCGTCAGTAATCAGCAATCAGCTGTCAGCAGTTAGCTACTGCGCCAATTCTTTCGCGTGGTATTGCTGTATAGTTTTCACTCTGTTGCAAAGCCAATCAGAACAACCAATAGTGCGAATACTACCCCATTAATAATTCACCCTGTGAAATAATGCAAAGCATTAAATCTCTGATTTATTTCACAGGGTTAATAATTAATCATTGCATTAAAGTATTATCTTTGCCCCTCATTTTTTTTATAATCACCCCCATATTTATAAATACACAATGCACCGCAAACTACTACTATTCGCACTACTGCTAGTTTCTATACTATCATTACCAGCCCAAAACCTACAGCTACACTTCGACGCACGAAGCAGCCTCTATGGCAAAAACAAGTTCCCCACCAACTACACCACAGCCACCTTCGAGCTCTTCAAACCCGACCCATGGGGAGCCACCTTTTTGTTTGTCGATGCCAATTTCGACCTCGCCCATGGCAACATCGGCATGATTTACACCGAAATCTCTCGCACCTTCACTATCAATGGCTTTCCCCTCATGCCCCTTATCGAGTACAACGGTGGTTTGGGCATTTTCGAAGCCGACGATGAGGTAGCAGGCGGATACTCCATCCCCAACGCTTATCTGGCAGGCTTTGCCTATCCATTTCAGCTGGGCAATGCCTCTTTCAACACATATATAGCCTACAAATACAATGCCTTTAAACAAGCTAGCCACGATGTGCAGTGGACCCTCACATGGACTGCCAACTTTGCCAACAATAAAATCACCCTTGCTGGCTTTGCCGACGTATGGACCGAGAACAAAAACCCGCTGGATGCCTCTTCCAGCAAAAAACTAATATTGATGGCAGAGCCCCAAATATGGTACAACATCAACACCCACTTGGCTGTGGGTAGCGAGGTGCGTGTGAGCAGCAATTTTGTTGATAGTGGCGTGTATGTTTGCCCCACAATGGGGGTGAAGTGGGAGTTTTGATGTAATGTTTTTGTGGGCTTCTTCCGAATGCCGCATGGCATTTTTGGGGCTGTGTGTGGTAATTAAAGTACGAATAGTCACTGTCAATAATGAAAACAGGGTTTGTCTCTCATTAATCAGTTTATAAATCAAAAGGATGTCGAAAAATAGAGGTTATTCACAAATTAATAGAATATAGAAGAAAAGCAAGAAAAAGGCTAATATTAGAGAAAGATTAAGAAAGTGCAGCAGGCGTCTAATAAAGCCAGAGGCAGTGTTTGAACAAATAAAATTCAATAAATCATACAATCGATTCCGACATGTTGGCAAAGATAAAATCAAAAAGTAAGATATTTATCTTTCTATAAAAATGCATTAGAAAAGTAGGAGCATAAAATTTTAAAAGATGATGTCTTATTATACACGCTCATTTACACATGCTTCTATAAACATGTAAAAATGTTCGTCTCATTAATATCATAAGTCGTTAATAAACAAATGCTTATTTATTAACATCAATTATTTTTAAACAAACATCAAATAAAACCATTTATTTCTATATTTCTCTTGCAATATAAGTATTTATTCATATATTTGCAGTGTTACTAAATTATCCTTTGAAATGCTAACCGAACATAATACTTTAAGATAGCAACTCCTGCTATCTCGCAATATCAATTTAGAAATTAGAAATATAAGCTCCGAAAAATGGGGATAATGTATCAATGCTGTTGTGAATTGCTTTCAAAAGTTTATATCTTTGATATTAGAGACAACTCTCATTGTTCTCATATTTAAATAACCTCTGTTGTGAATTGCTTTCAAAAGTTTATATCTT
>ERZ1032924.26-NODE-26-length-28322-cov-7.461068_pt1 | contig 28322 bp, 23 predicted proteins | sample MGYA00516956_ERZ1032924 | MGnify/ENA primary metagenome ERZ1032924 (study PRJEB33719, sample SAMN04262513) | wastewater metagenome | biome: rural village; feature: composting latrine chamber; material: composting feces with ash | place: El Salvador | collected... | reverse complement strand
GCTACGGCGCCCGAACAGTTCCACCGGCTGGATGGGACAGATGTTGAAGTTGACTTCATGAACGGCACCTTCCATGTTCCCTACTCCGAGACGGGTGAGTGGAAGATGGTTGAACTGCCCTACGGGGACGATGGAAGTTTGGTTGCCCGCTATGTCATTGGTCCGGAGGAAGTGGCCGTGTCCAGCCTTGACGCTCCCGTCCTGGACACCTTGGAGATGTCTCTCAGCGAGCAAACGGTGTTCGTCTCCATCCCGAAGCTAGATTTGACGTCTACCGCGTCCCTGGTGGATCCCCTGCAGCGGCAAGGACTCACCTCGGTTTTCTCCGGCGCCCCGAATGCCCTGAGCTACATTTCTGACGCGCGCGATCTTATTGTCGACCAAGTTGTTCAGCAGGGACGTTTCAAGGTAGACGAGGCGGGCACGGTCGCCGCCGCCATAACCGAGGTTGGCATCGACACTGCGAGCGCCGTGTCCCCGGAACAAGAATTCGTTGCAGACCGCCCACAAATCATCATCATCAAAGATAAGACGACAGGTTGGGACCTGTTCCAAGTCCTAGTTAATGACCCGACGGGGGCTTGAACCCCAGGGCTCTAAGCGCCGTCCGCCAGGTAAGCCGACGCTTGATCCAAGAACCACCTTGTCTTGTGTCGCCCCCTCGCGCCAACCGCGGGGATTTCCGTTTCGTGGACGCCGGTCATCGCCGTCGCGATTGCGGGGGCTTTGTTGGCGCCCGTGGCCAGCAGCCACACTTCCCTCGCCGACCTGATCGCCTCAAAAGTGAGAGACACTCGCTCTGGGGGCGGCTTTGGGGACTCCCAGACTCCGGTGGTCGCGGTCCCCGTCACCTCTACTCCAGGGTTTCCGGGGAACAAAGAGGCGACGTGACCGTCTGGGCCCATCCCAAGCATTAGGAGAGCGAACTGCGGGATGTCGTCTGCGGGGCCCGCGTATTTTGCGAGTTCTTCGTCGTAAGCGGCCGCCGCATCACCGGGATCCATCACCTGTATTTCCAAACCCGCAGCCAACATGTCCTCCGCGTCCGGGTCCGCCCCGATCGCAACCGTCGCTCCCAGGGCAGGCATGGGGTGAATGTTCCCCTCGGGAAGCAGCCCCTCACCGACCAGTTGGTCGAGGAGAGCCTGGCGCGCCTGAGTTTCATTGCGTTCTTCGTCACCTGCCATGAGGAACCTCTCGTCTCCCCACCAAACGTGGACTCGGCCCCAGTCGACACTTTCCAAATCGGGGTGCTCAGCGATGCGGCGAAGCGTGCCGATGCCAACTCCGCCCCCCGTCAGAACCCAGTGGATTAATCTGTCCGAGGACTCCTGCCCCGCTTCCCCACCATCACTCGCCTTCCGCAGCAACGACAAAGCAGCCGATGCCGCGACCTTCTCCACCTCTTCGGCGTCAGCATAAATGTCGATGCTTGGGGTCGCGCCCTCAATATGTTCGGTCACTTCTGCTCCTCGGCGTCTTGTTTTTCTGCTTCCTCAAATGCTCGTGCCCTGTCACCGTATGCGGCCAGGACCTCTCCGTATACGGTGTCAGGGCCCAGCCGACGCAGTTCCTCGGCGACGCATTCGTCCAGCCCTCGAATAGGAAGAGGAACGGTTTGAACCGGAGAGTCGGGGCGGATCAGTTCTGCAACCCTTCCGTCCGGGCGACTGAAAATGATGGGGCCGGACTCTCTTTCGATTCGGACCTCTGTCAGCCCAGGCGCGTACTGGTCATAGATGATCTCTACCGGGCAGTTCAGGCGCGAGCCCATCCACACCCCGATCAGGTCAACGGAAGGGTGCCCGGTTTGGCCTGACAGGACCACTTTCTGCACTGGCTCGTAAGGGGGCTGGTCCAGCGCGGCAGCGATCAGTCCCCGCCACACGGTCGTCCGAGTCCACGCCATATCCGTATCCCCCGCGACATAGTTGCGGGACAGTGCAGCCAGTTTCTTCTCCGGGTCTCGACACAGTTGGGAAGAGGTGATTCTCCGCCCCGCCAGTGCTCCGATGGGGGTTCCCGAGGGATCATCGGGGCAAGAGTACGGCCACCAGGCAACAATCGGTGCGTCCGGCAGCAGAAGAGGAAGGACCAGGGTGTCCAGTTGGTCTTTCTCTTTGGCGGAGTGGCGAAGCAGGATCACCTCGCCCGCCCCCGCATCACTTCCTACCCGGATCTGCGCGTCTAAAGTTCCTCGCTTCGGGGAGGTTGCAGACAGGACAATCACGCGGCAAGGGTTCTGCCGGCTGGCCGCATTCGCCGCCAAAATGGCCGGTTCCGGGTCGTGAGAATCCGCATCGACGATCAGTGTGAGGACACGGCCCAGAGCGACTGCGCCCCACCGGTTTCGCTCCTCCACCATTCGGCGGCTGATCTCCCGGGTGGTTGTGTGTGGAAGTTCAATGATCACGGCATCCTCCAACTGCGCCCATCGCGCGCCAGCATTTCATCGGACGACTTGGGGCCCCACGTTCCCGCCCGGTACGGCTCTGGCTTCCCCCGCTGCTCCCACTGCTCCAAGACGGGGTCCAGAATCTTCCAGGAAAGTTCCACCTCTTCCCGGCTGGGGAACAGCGGTGGTTCCCCGCGCAACATGTCGAGGATCAGCCGCTCATACGCTTCGGGTGAAGACTCGGTGAACGCGTGTCCGTATCCGAAGTCCATGTTTACGTTCCGTATTTCCATTTGGGACCCGGGAACTTTGGCGCCGAAACGGAGTGTCACCCCCTCGTCGGGCTGAACGCGGATTACCAGCGCGTTTCGTTTCAGAAGCCCAGTCTGTGTCGGCAGGAACGGGTGGTGGGGGAGCCGCTTGAACATGATCGCGATTTCTGTGACCCGCTTCGCCATCCGTTTGCCGGTCCGAATGTAGAAAGGAACCCCGGCCCATCTGCGCGTGTCAACATTCAGGCGCATCGCAGCGTAGGTTTCTGTGGTGGAGGTGGGATCGAAGCCGCCCTCGTCCAAATACCCGACTACTTCTTCGCCGCCTTGCCAGCCCGCCGAGTATTGGCCCCGCGCAGTGTGCTGTTCGAGGGGACCTGGGAGCCGGAGCGCCGACAGAATCTTGATTTTCTCGATCGCTAAGTTGTCCGCCCCGAAGTCAACCGGCTCTTCCATCGCGGTCAAAGCAAGCAACTGCAGCAGGTGGTTTTGGATGACATCCCGAGCCGCCCCAACCCCGTCGTAGTACCCGGCTCGACCTCCTACCCCGATGTCTTCCGCCATCGTGATCTGTACGTGGTCGACGTTTTGGTTGTTCCAGATCGGCTCAAAGAGGGTGTTTCCGAACCGGAGGGCAAGGATGTTCTGGACGGTTTCTTTCCCGAGGTAATGGTCGATCCGGAAGATCTCCTCAGGTTTGAAAACCTGGGCCAGCACTTCTTCAAGCTCCCGAGCCGACTCCAAGTCGTGGCCGAAGGGTTTCTCAACGACGACTCGGCGCCAAGCATCCGGGGCAGAGGTGGAAAGACCCGACTGTGCCAGTTGTGCACAAACCTTCGGGAAGGCGTCGGGTGGGACAGACAGGTAGAAGGCGTGGTTTCCGCCGGTTCCCCGGGTTTCGTCCAGTTCCTCAACCGTGAGTCGCAAGCGCTCGAACGCCTCCGGGTCGTCGAAGTTTCCTTTCACAAACCGCAGGCCAGCGACCAGTTGTTCCCAGGTTGATTCCCGGAACGGGGTTCGGGCATATTCTTGAACTGAACCGCGGACGTACTGGGCGAACTCCTCGTCACTCCAGTTCCGTCGCCCAAAGCCAACCAGGGTGAAACTGGGGTCAAGAAGACCGCGGTTCATGAGGTCATAGACCGCTGGGAGCAGTTTCTTGCGGGCCAAGTCCCCCGTCACACCGAAGATGACCAGGCCGCTGGGGCCCGCTATTCGCGCCAGACGGAGGTCTTTAGGGTCGCGAAGCGGGTTGGATCCTCTCGACAAGGTGACCGGGTCGCCTTGGGGGACCCAACTTTGGACGCGAGCGATTCGGGGCTGATCCTTGTTCGTTTTACGCGCTAAATGCCCCGTCATCTGCTGCTCCAATCGGCCGAAGTCACACCCAACGATAGTTTGGCTCCCGGACGCGGGTCCAGAGCGTCCCGGAGCGGAAACCCTGGCAGGCGAGGGAGCGCCCTTGGCACTATGCGATCTGAAGCAGCCTGTACCGGTTCACCGCGGCAGCGATGTCAACGGGTCGCGGCCGCACCAAAAACGGCGGGTATTTCCTGGCGCCGAACTTGGTGAGGACATCTAGGCCGCCCTCGTCGAACATCTGCTCCAACTCGTCTGTGAGTTCGCGAATGGTTTTGCGGGCATTTGCCATGTCTTCGATCAGGCCCCGAACTGCCCAAGCGATCGCTTCGGTTTGGCCGGGATCCACGATTTGCTCAACGTCGGACACGTCGATTGACTGCTTGTCGATCTGAATCGTGTCCAGTCCCGTCGACTTGGTTTTGGGTTTGGTGCCGCCGCCACGCCCTCGTACCACAGTGCGGGGAAGCAACTCCGGGAAGCCAGGGATGTCGGTGCGTTCACGAGGGTTCGCTGCAGCCACCTCTCGCGCCTTCTCCGTGACGTCTTCACACCGATAGGAGTCCATTTGAAGGACGCGGTCAGCGACGTCCAGGTACGCGCCGGAACCGCCCATCACCAGGATCAACGATACGTCCCGAGTGTCCACCAACCCCCTGATGCGGTCGACTAGAGGGGTGATTGGCTCCTGGGAGGCAACCACCAATTCGCGCATCCGTTCGTCGCGGATCATGAGGTTGGTGGCCGAGGTGTCCTCATCAATCAACAGCAACGAGGAACCCGCGCCGAGAGCTTCGATCACGCTCGCTGCCTGAGACGTCGAACCGGACGCGTTTTGGGTGGAGAAGCGTGCCGTGTCAGCCTCGGTCGGCAAGTGATTGATGAACGGCGAAACATCCACCTTTGTCACCGGGCGTCCGTCCTCAGCGCGGATCTTCATGGCTTCAGGAAGGGTCGCCACCAACTCTCGTCCGTCACCGGGGATGTGGGAGTAGACGCCCCGCTGGATGGCCGAGAGGACCGTGGACTTGCCGTGGTAGCCCCCACCGACAATCAGGGTCACCCCCGGTTCAATCGCCATTCCGGTGACGTCGCCTGCGTGTGGCAGGGTGACGGTCCTGGAGAGGGATTCAGGTGACTCAAACCTGACGGCATCTTCCATGGGAAGTTGCGAAATCCCGGACCTTCGTGCCAGCACTGACCCGTCGCCGACAAACGCAACCCAACCGTTGGTTTCGAGGGTGCGTTGGAGGGCACAGTGATCCTCGTACACATGAACGTGCTGTAGCAGTTCTTCCCGGTAGGGCTCTGCCTGGGCGGAAAGGAAATCGAAGGTTTCACTCACCGCGTCGGGCAGTTCGACGTCGAAAATGGTGGCTGCCTGGTGCCCCAGAACGGTGCGGCCCCGTGCGGGCATGCTGACCTGAATCCGCAGTTCAACCAGGTCTTCGGTGACGGTGGCGGAAGAACGTTCCAAGATTTCTTGGCCGGTGCGCGCGATGTTCACGGCGGTCCAACGGTCCTCCGCTTTCAGGGCACGCCAAAAACTGCGGGCAAGGAAATCGGCAGTGGCGATGCGTTGCTCGCCCGTTGAATAGGTTTCCTTGGGGAGGCCCATCTTCTCCGGGGTGGTTGTTACGCGCAACGACGAGGGGGGAGCGTACGGGTCAGACTGCACCCGGTCAATGTGAACGCGGTAGATTCCGTAGTTCCATTCACCGATGACGCGCTTGTACGCTCCGTACGAGGAGCCATCGATATCGCGCAGACTCCTCAACAAGTCCTTATCGGAACCAAACTTGGGGCGGTTGTCGAACCGAGGTTTTCCACCTCCGCGATTCCCTCCGCGGTACGAACTTCCGCCGCGTCCTCCACCACTTCGATCTCTTCTATATTCAGACATGCGTTTACCCTAACCGCCCTGGCCTGGTCAGACACAGGGGCGCGCACGTTCTTATACTCTGAGTCCATGACAATCACTGTGGCAATCGATGGTTCCTCTTTGGGTAATCCCGGGCCGGCGGGATGGGCGTGGGTAGTCTCCGACGACATCTGGGCGGCTGGAGGGTGGAAGAGCGCAACCAACAACGTCGGCGAGTTGACGGCTCTGGTTCGGCTGCTCGAGGACTCCGCAGAAGCCGGGTTCGAGGAGGAAAAACTGCTCATCCTCGCGGACTCTCAGTACGTCATCAACTCCGTGACCAAATGGATGCCGGGATGGAAACGACGCGGGTGGAAAAAAGCGGATGGGAAGCCGGTGGCGAACCGGGACCTTCTTCAGCGCATCGATGAGGCTATGGCGGGACGCGACCTCGAGATCACCTGGGTTCGCGGACATGCAGGACACGAATTGAACGAGGCGGCTGACCTGCGGGCGCGTGCCGCCGCCGAAGCCCACCAGAGCGGGCGCACCGTCCCTTCCGGCCCTGGCTTCAAGAACATGATGGGTTCCAGGACCGCGTGGGACGGCTTCGACGGTCACAGACGTATCCGGGGAGAATCGGCAAATGCGGGGTCCCCAGCCCGGCGCGCCACCCCCACCACGACCTCCACGGCGCCGGCCGAAGCCGAACCTATTGTTGCCATCCGCGCCGATCAGGCACTTGGGCGTTGGGACGAGGTTCTGAACGCCGCCCACATCGAACCCGTAACAATCACGCAGCAGGGGAAGGCGCCACTGTTGTTACTCGACGCTGACCTGGGCTGGAAAGCGCTTGCGGCACTGGACGGTGACACCCTGTTCTAGGGGGCGGGGTTCTAGAGCGGCCTGCGGTGAGGCCACTGCCTCTCGCCTGTTCTACGTCCCGGTGTCCCTGCGGCTGTCGATCTGTTCGAAGTCGATGAAGTGCTTCCGTGTCCCCGATGTGGCTTCCCGTCCTTGATGTGTATGTTATGAAACCGTATAGGCTAAAAATGGTGACACCAAGAGCTCCGGGAGGCACATCCGGGACAGGGAACAGTGTTGTGCGGTGGATGTCCGTTTCAGGCACCTGGGCGAAGGATAACGGCGTGGGGAAAGCGTTCGGGTCTCTCTGTGTGTCTAAAACGGACGGGGTGCGGTGTGATGCTAATCCGGACGGGTTGCCTGGATGCTCGAGGCGGGTTCGGTCGAGGAGACGCGTCTATTTCTTGGGGTTGGGGTTCAACCTGCGGCGGAGTGCCTCCCTGAATTGGGGAGTTTGGATTGCGTTTCGCAGTTCGTAGCCGTCGTGGCCGTAAACAAGCGGGGCCCCAGCCGGAACGGCGCTCTTGTCTCCAAAGATTTGCTGCTCCCTGTGTCCGTGGGAGCGAAGGTGCTCGGCCGTTCCTAGTTGTCTGATGATGATGGCAGCCACTTGGTTCGGCCACTTCTTGGAGACGGTTGTAAACGTGATGGGATCGTTTTGGCCGTTGTCTCCGATGAGGATCCATTTGACGTGTGGAACCATCTTTGTGAGGAGCTCGAACTGGGAGAGTTTGAACTCTGGCCCAGCGCCTGGGACAGTGCCTCTGTCAGAAATCCACCAGGACCTGAGCAAAATTGTCCCGAGTGGAAAGTCGTTGTCTCTGAGGAATGGCCGCAGTGTCGGCACGATGTTCCAAGCGCCGGTGGACAGATACATGAGTGCCGGCGGCAAAGAAAGAACGTCATAAGTGGAGCTGGGGGCTCGCGGTCCGGAGGTGTCAGAATCAGCTGCGTAGGCTGCTTCGATTTCCAGGTCCTGAAGGAATTGGCTCATGCCGGGAACGGCTTGGCGGGACGAGGCTTTGGAGATCATCGCATAGCGGACCGCCAGGAGTGGACGAGGAACCATGGAGACCATGATCGTGTCGTCAATATCGGTGATGATCCCAACCTTCTCGTGGTTGCCGATGATTCGGATGGGCAACAATGTTCCGCGGCTTAAACGAATGCCGAGGTTACGGGCTCGTTTCACCAAGAGTTCCGGGGTGAGTTTCCCCCACCCGACGTCGCCCAGCAGTTTCGCCTTGTTTTGGTGGAAGTCTTCCCGGTTGATCACGTGGACGTTCGCCTGCTGCCAGCCGGGTTTCAACCCGTGCCCGTGGAGGGTCACATCGACAAAACCGCCTCGGTTTGCCTCAACAATGCGGAGCGCTTTTCCGATCTGAACCAAGACAGGTTGCCTGGGTGCCGGGGTATCTAGGAACTGCCGCCAACCACGCTTCTGCGTCAGTTGGTTGCGTTGGGCGCTTTCACGTGTCATTTGTACGCGACAAAGGATCCGGGCTTCCCGTTCGGAGCCGTAGCCGCCGAACCCAAGGACTCCCGGATGCCATCGCGCAAGCTCAAGGTATCGGTCTCTTGAGACAGTAGTGACCTCTGAGATGGCGCCAAGAGTTGGGAACCGCATGGCTCTAGTCTAGGTCGCTCGCGTGATTTTCGTGCCCGGGAGTTTCTTGCTCCTTAGATTCGGCGGCGTCCTCCCGAACGTCTTCCATAATCTGTTTGGTGGGGGACTCGTATTTGGCGATTTCTCCGCGCATGCGCTTCAACCCCACCAGGGCAAACAGGACCATCAGCCACGCAAACGTAAGGGTTGCCATGTATCCGCCCTTGTATCCGACATCGTCGACAACGGGTCCGGAGATTGCTGACCCCATGGACACGCCCAGGGTCATGGCCGTGGACATCCAAGTGAGCCCTTCGGTTAGGCGAGTCGCGGGTGTCACGCGTTGAACAATGGTGTTCACGTTTGTCATGGTCGGGGCGATAGCCAGGCCGGCGATAAACATGAGTACGGCCAGAACAATCAGGTTGGGAGCCAAAGACAGGGGGGAAACCCCAATCGCCATCAACACCAAGCCGATGATGAACAGTTTCCACAACGGCGGCGACCATATCCGCGAGCCGTAGATGACCGCGGAAATAAACGACCCGAGCGACATGGCTGCCAAGATCATTCCAGCAGCAAATGACATGTTCATTGCTTCCGCGTTAGCCACCACGGAAAGGTCCATCGACCCAAACATGGCGCCGGTCGCCACGTATGTGATTGCCAAAACGATCATGGCGGAGTTCCGCATCACCGAGGGGAGTTTCTCCCCCTTTACCTTCGGGTTCACGGGTGGCTGCGTGCTGGTTTGGAGTAGGAACGCCAAGGACCCCACCACCTGCAGCGACACGGCGATCCAAAGGCCAGCCGTGGGGTGAATGGAAGACGCAACCAGCGTTGCGACAACTGGGCCGAGAACAAACACCAATTCGTCGAACGCCGCCTCCATCGCGTAAGCGGCCTGAAGTTGGCTGGCGTCATCAGTTACAAACGCCCAGCGGGCTCTCACCAGAGCCCCAATGGAGCCCGACGTTGCACCGTTGCTGACGGCAAGGACCATCAGCACCACCGGAGGGGCCGAATTCATCGCAGCAATGATCAGTGCGACCAAACTGGATGCGGAGATGATCGTTGCCGGAAGCATTATTTGCAGTTGGCCATACCGGTCCACCATCCGCGACAACACGGGGGCGCACACGGCGAAAGAGACAACTCCAACCGCGCTGATTACGCCGGCAAGGGAGTAGCTGCCATAGAGCTGCCGCACCATCAAGATCAGCGAAATACCGACCATTGCCATAGGCGCGCGTGCAAAGATTCCCGCAATCGAAAATGTAAGTGCCCCGGGGATAGAGAGAACTTCGCGGTACCGATTCAACACTGCAAAAGTCTCGCCCTTCCCCGGGGCATAGTCAAAGGTCCGTCGTGTTAGCTAGCTCCCAAGAGCGGCGCTGACGACCTCCTTGGCGGCCTCCTGCACCTCATGCAGGTGGTCCTCACTGATAAAGGACTCCGCATAAATCTTGTAAACGTCCTCCGTCCCTGACGGACGTGCAGCGAACCACGCGTTCTCCGTAACAACTTTCAGCCCACCGATGGGCTCGTTGTCGCCGGGGGCACGGACCAGCTTCGCAATGATGGGTTCTCCCGCAAGCGTGTCGGCCGTGACATCCTCGGGTGAAAGCGCTGCGAGTTTCGCCTTCTCTTCCTTTGTGGCGACCTGGTCGATGCGTTCGTACCAAGACTGACCAAACCTCTCCACCTGCTCCTGATGTAACTGGGAGGGGGTCTTGCCGGTGACCGCCAGGATCTCAGCGGCGAGCAGGCCCATGATCAGTCCGTCCTTGTCCGTGGTCCAAACGGTTCCGTCCTTGCGGAGGAAGGAAGCTCCCGCCGACTCTTCCCCACCGAACCCAAGTGAGCTGTCCAAAAGTCCGTTGACGAAATACTTGAAGCCAACGGGGACTTCCATAACCCCTCGTCCAATCGCGTTACCGACACGGTCAATGAGGGACGAGGACACCAACGTCTTCCCGATCCTGGCATCCGCCGGCCAGTTCGGACGGTGCTGGAACAGGTATTCAATGGCTACCGCGAGGTAGTGGTTCGGGTTCATCAACCCGTCAGCGGTGACGATGCCGTGGCGGTCAGAGTCGGCGTCGTTGCCCGTGGCAATGTCGTACGGGTACTGGGCCTCCTCATCGGGCGACATAATCTCCAGCAGGGAAGCCATCGCGTACGGGGAGGAACAGTCCATCCGGATCTTGCCGTCCCAGTCCAAGGTCATGAATGTCCACTGCGGATCAACTGCGGGGTTAACCACTTCCAGGTCAAGGCCGTAGCGTTCCCCGATTGCGCCCCAGTAGTCAACGGCTGCCCCACCCATCGGGTCTGCCCCGATTCGCACGCCCGCATCCCGGATCGCGTCGAAGTCGATGATGCTGTCCAACGCTTCTACGTACCTGGTGGTGAAGTCGTAGAACTTGACGTTCGGGATGTCCTCGGGGTTCGAGGTGTGGTCCCGGGCCACTTTGCGCCAGTCTCCAGCCAAGTATTCGTTTGCCCGCTTTGCGATCCAAGTAGTGGCATCTGACTGTGCGGGGCCACCCGTTGGCGGGTTGTATTTGAAGCCGCCATCCGTCGGGGGGTTGTGCGAGGGGGTGATGACAATGCCGTCCGCCAGACCCGGTCCGGTCTGACGCAACGCATCCGGGGCGCCGTTCGCCTCAAGAATTGCGAGGGAAACAGCGGGTGTGGGAGTCCAAGAACGTCGCGAATCAATCCTTGTATCCACCCCGGCTGCCGACAGGACTTCAAGCGCGGTGCGCCATGCAGGTTCTGAAAGGGCGTGGGGATCTGCGCCAATAAAAAGCGGGCCGTCCGTTCCCTGTTCTTTGCGGTAATCCACAATCGCGGCGGTGATTGAGACAATGTGAGCTTCGTTGAAGGTTCCCGCAAGCGAAGTTCCACGGTGACCGGAGGTGCCAAACACCACTTTTTGGTTGGGTTGGTTCACATCCGGAACAATGTCGTAATACGCGCTCAGCAGCGCTTCTACATCGACAAGATCCTGTGGTTGGGCGGGCTGTCCTGCTCTTTCGTGCATCTTTACGTCCTTGACCAGATGGGTGCTCAATACGCTTTGATTGTAGGCGTTAGACCCCCATTTGCGGCTACCCTGTCTGTCATGGGAAAAGCAAGTCGACGTAAGAAGATCAATTCGGTCAAAGCCAAGCAGTACAGGCCCCCAATCCCCTTCGTGGAACGCCCTTTTGAAGGCATTGTGGGGGAGCGGGAACTGGTCGCGATGAAGGAACTTATTCCTTGCGCAACCTTTAACGCCAAGACCAACGAAAAGTATGGGTCGGTGGACTTTGACATCGTGACGCTGCTGCCGGACGGGGCACCGTCAATGGTGCGGGCAGACGGTCGTGTGCTGGTTGGTCTGCAAACTCGTTTCCACTCCGGGGACATTTCACATGACCTGGGGGGAGCGCTCCTTGCAGCGATCGCGCTCCAAGAGTCCGGCGAAGACGGGGTTGCCGCGTTTGATGTGCGGGACCCGGCGCCGCGTTTGCAGGACATCCTGGATGACGCACACCTGGTGAAAACCGCTCCCAAGGGTGCCGTGGCGGACATGGAGATCACGGATGACTTCTCCTTCTGGTTCGACCCAAATGAGGAACGTGACGACGCCACCGAACAGGCCCTGGCGCAAAACCGCGAGGACATGGTTCCCACTGAAGAGGTGCCGGGCGCAACCGGCATGTACTGGTGCGAAATGAACAACAACTTTGTTCGTTACGTGACGGATGTGGACGAGGATGCCCTGTTCACAGCCCTAGCTAGACTCCAAGTGGCGGGAGACTCCACGCTTGGTGAAGGATCGAAGTTTGTGGGAGCGTTCCGCGCTTGCGGACTGGCGATACCCGTTTACCAGGTTGATGCCTCACTCACCGCTGAGGACCTTGCGAAGCCTGGACGCAGGTTGGAAAATGCGCTGGAGGAAGCTCTGAAGGAAAAGAGCCCACTCACCGAGGATGAAAAGAGGGCTCGCCGCGGGCTGGTGTCACGACAGGTGACAATCCGCTAGGCAAAAGTTTGAAAGATGACATTTCAGAAGATGGCATTGGCCAACGAAGGTTGGGCCAGGGGGCGACAATAGAGTCGCGGAAAGAGTAGATGGGACTGCCGTGAGCGCGTCGAACAGCACAGGAGCTAACAGTTCGGTCAACGCTGTCCCCAAAACAGGTCCGCAACGTGTGGCAGTAGTGATTGCTGCCCGCAATGACCGCTCAACCATTGCTCCCACGGTGCGTGCTTGCCGTGCCATCCCCGGCGTCGACCTAATCGTGGTTGTTGACGACGGCTCCGATGACGACACGGCTCAGGTTGCGCGCAGTGCAGGGGCCGTCGCGGTTCGGCACTCGGTGCCGCGGGGCCGTTCTTCCGCATTGGAGACCGGCGCAAAAGTTGCGGCGATGAGGGACCGGGTTGACTGGCCCGCGCGTCACATTCTCTTCCTTGACCCTGACCTGGGGGACTCGGCTGTAGAGGCGTCCGTCCTGGTTGACGCGGTGACGTCCGGCCTGGCCGACTGCGCCGTCGGGGTGACTCCCGTGCAGGCGCGTAACCCGAAGTTGCGTCGAGCTGCCAAGGCAGGCGCGAAGTTGATCAGGGCGAAGACAGGTTGGCTTTCCTCGGACTCTTTGTCTACCCAAAGGTGCATCCGTAGGGACGCGTTGAACACGTTGGCTCCGTTCTGGCCGGTCACCAGTGTGGATATTGGGATGACTGTGGACTTGCTGGCTGGTGGATTCTCAGTGGTTGAGCTTCCCTGCAACTTCGAACACTTGGAACCGAAGGAACCACGCAAACGACCGCGGTGGGGGAAGACCTCCATAAACGACCTTTGGCTGGCGCTACAAACCAGGCGGTTCACCAGCCGGGGACTGGCGAGTCGGCTCAGGCCCGAACAGGTTCAGCAAGGGATCGGTATCCCTTACGGAGCGTCGGACGAAGCGTCCTAGCCCGCGTTGCGTAAACGCAACGAGTTGAGCACCACGAAGACAGACGAAAACGCCATCGCTGCCGCTGCGATCATCGGGTTCAGCATGCCTGCAACCGCAAGTGGGACTGCAAGCAAGTTGTAGAAGAAGGCCCAGAACAGGTTGCCTTTGATGACTCGTAGGGTGCGGCGAGAGATCCGGATGGCACGCGGAGCGGACTCCAAATCAGAGTTCACCAGGGTAATGTCTGCGACTGCCATGGCGACGTCGGTGCCGGAACCCATCGCAATGCCAAGACCCTGCTTCGACGCTTCTGCCATCGCGGCAGCATCGTTTACACCGTCGCCGATCATTGCGACGACGCGGCCTTCGGATTGGAGCCGTTCAACCTCGTCCCTCTTCTGGTCGGGGAGCACCTCGGCAATCACCGTGGTGATTCCGACTTCTTTCGCAACGTGGGACGCGGCGGAGTGGTTGTCACCCGAGAGAAGGATGGGTTCTATCCCCAGCTCTCTTAGCTGAGCAATGGCCTGCGCCGAGTCATCTTTCACGGTGTCGCGCAGGATGATTAGCCCCAGAACTTCAACGTCAACAAGTGTTTCGGGGAGTTCGCGCTGCTGTCCCTGAATGAGGGGCTGTTCCGACGGGGTCTCACGGCGCAACACTGTGGCCCCGTACCCGGCGGCCTCGATTACTTGCCGCAGTTCCTCGTCGTCATACTCCTGATCCAGGATTATTGTCGCGGTCTCGGTTGCCAGGTTGACTTGCGGGTTTACGCCGGGGAGTTTCCTTAGTTTCCGTTCCACCCGGTTGACGCAGGACGCGCACGTCATCCCCGTTACGGACACGGTGATGTTGGCAAGATGCTCGGGAATGTTCCCTGCAGTCGTAACGTTTGGAAGTGAAGCGTTTTGGACGTTCAAAATGGAGGCGGCGGGAGCCTTTGCCACCACCACGATTGACGCGCCAGTGTTTTCGAACCGGGCGCTTTCTTGCTTCAAATGTTCAGGAAGTTGGACGCCGTGGGCACTGAGCCAACGGGACCCGCCGACCAGAACCGCAGTGTCGCTGGGAACCTCGTCGTTCGAAGTGGAAGCCACGATTGCCGAGATGCCCTTGCCCGCATGGTTGGCGAAATCCACCGTTTTCGGGATTTCCAAGCCGCGAGTGAAGGCGGCCTTGGTTATTGCTCGCGCAAGCGGATGCTCGGATGACGACTCGGCGCTGGCGGCGAACGCAAGGAGCCTGTCTGAGTCTTGTTCGGTGCCCCCATCAACCGCGATGACATCTTCAACGGAAAGGATTCCGGTGGTGACCGTTCCTGTCTTGTCTAGGACCGCGGTGTCGACGGTTCGGGTCTGCTCCAATACCTCGGCGTTTCGGATAAGGATTCCCAGCTGAGAGGCACGCCCTGACCCAACCAGGAGAGCCGTTGGGGTTGCGAGGCCAAGAGCGCAGGGACACGCAACCACCAGGACGGACACCGCGGCAGTGAAAGCGGCGGCTAGTGGGTTGCCCAGGATGATCCAGACGATCAGCGTTATCAGGGCGATCCCGATGATGACGGGCACGAACACCGCAGAAACACGGTCCGCCAGCCGTTGCACGGGGGCCTTTGTTGCCTGCGCGTCAGTGACCATCCGTCCGATCTGCGCCAGAGTGGTGTCCTTTCCTACCCGAGTGGCTTCGACCAGCAATGAACCCCACGTGTTAATGGTGCCCCCGGTGACATCGTCTCCAGGTCCCACATCGACTGGCACCGACTCTCCGGTAAGTAGCGAAGTATCGAGGGCCGAGGTTCCCTCAACCACCCTCCCATCCGTGGCAACCTTCTCCCCGGGGCGCACCAGGAATAGTTCACCGACTTGGAGATTCGCGGCGGGAACGATTTCTTCAACCCGGGTCCCGTCGTTCTGCACCGTGACCAAAGTGGCTTCTTTCGCCCCCAGATCAAGGAGTTCGCGCAGGGCGTCACCGGCCCGGTACCTGGTGCGGGCCTCAGCCCACCGCCCCCCAAGCAGGAACACAACGATCATCGCTGCGCCCTCGAAGTACAGTTCCGCGTGTGTGCCCTGGTGGGTGAAACGAGGGACCAAGGACATGTTCATCCGCATGCCAATATGGCCGGCGCCACCCCAGAAAAGGGCCCAGTAACTCCAGGCGCTTGATGCGGTCACACCCAGGCTCACCAGAGTGTCCATTGTCGTAGAACCGTGGCGGGCGGCTGCGAATGCGGCCTTATGGAACGGCCACGCCCCCCACGTTATGACCGGGAGTGTCAGAGCCGCCACCACCCACTGCCAGCCGGGGAACTGCCAAGCGGGAACCATGGAAAGGACCATGATGACGGTGCCCAGCGGCAGTGTCACAAGGAAGCGGGTGCGCAGCGACCGAGCACGCCTCCGCGCATCCTCGCCAACTCCTGTGTCTTGGAATTGGTCCACTGCTTGGAGCTTGATCTCAGAGCTTTCGGCGGTAGCCATGGTGTCGACGGATCCTTAAGGGAAGAAGGGCTGAAGGAGAAAATGGTGCGGCTTAGAGGTCCCGCTTGATGTCCTTCAGTTCATAGCCTGCCTCGGTAATAGCGTCACGCAGGGCGTCATCATCCAGGACGGTGTCGGAAACAACCGTGACTTTCGAGGTTCCGTTGGGGTCCAGAATAACTTCAACATTCTTGACACCGGTGACCTCAGCAAGTTCTTCTTTCACGCTTGCAACGCAGTGGTTGCAGGTCAGGCCGTCAACGAACAGTTCGGTGGTGCGATCAGTCGCGGTGGTCATAGTTCCTCCAAGTAGATTCTCAGTTTTAGGTCTTTGGTTGTTGTTGTTGGCTCTAGTTTTCTAGGAGCGCAGTAGTCGCGCCACAGCAAGGCTGGCTTCCTCAACTTTCAGGCGTCCAGCCTCCGGATCCTGCTTTGCCGCGGCTACAACACAGTGGTTGAGGTGGTCTTCCAGAAGGTCAACGGCAACCGCGTCCAACGCTTTGCGGACCGCAGCTATCTGGGTGAGGATGTCAATGCAGTACTGATCCTCAGAAACCATGCGGTGAACTCCGCGAACCTGGCCCTCGATCAACCGCAGTCGCCTCATCCGGTTTGCTGCGCCGGGGTTCCGGTCGTTTTCTACAGGTTCTTTCAAGGGGTGTGCTTCCGCGTTCGCGCTAGTTGCCACAGGTCCTCCCGGGTGGCTCGACTCATGGCTACGATACCCCCCGGGGGTATCAAATGGAAGTCCGGCGCGGAGCCCGTCAGACATCGGCGAAGCGGGTTAAGATGAAGAATCACGAAGCCCGTGCCACGTAGGTGCGTAGTCAGGAGGACCGTTTGAAGAAGTACTACCCTCTTCGTCGCGTACCCCACACGGTTTCGCGCACGGTTCTGTGGAAGAGCCTGACCCCTCTGGTTGGCCCCGTCCTGAAGAGCGGGGGGCGTAGTGTGCTCGCTAAGGTCCCGCTTCCTTCGCAGATAGCCAGGGACACACTTCAAGAAAAGGCGAGGATTGCCGGCGATGAGGTTGTAGAAAAAGCGCAGCACATCTTCTTCGATAACCCCGGCCTAGACACCCTGGTCGTCCGCTCCCTGAACAGGGTTGGCCGCGCTGTTGTACAGGTTGGTCGATTTTCCCTGGTGGGCCGGATCGTTCTGGGGATGGATAAGGACGGCAGGCTCCGTGATCATCTCGAGCTGCTCCCAAGTACCGGATATGACTCTTTGATGGTGTCTGGACTAGCTGCGGGAACCGCGCTTGGAATGTTCAGGGGAGGCCCAGTGGACTCCCTGATTTGGTGGGATAGCGCTGACCCGGATCGCCGCCAACGTAGACAACTCCCGGACGGTCATCCCTACCCGTCTGTCCGTAGATTCCAGCCTCCCCGGACACTGGGAGATTTAGCAGCAGACATTGATGACCTGTACTGGGCAGAAGCGTACGGGCAGGCCGTGAAGGTGACCCGCGTTGGAGAAGGCAAGGATCGCCGCTGGTTGGTGTCTCTTCCTGGAACGGATCATTCACAGCCAGAATCTGAACCAAACCCAGCAGACATCGAATCCAACCTGCGTGAAGAGCTGAACCTGCCCTCCGCGATGAGGGTAGGCACAGTACACGTAATCAAGAGGGCGATGGCCGCCAACGGTTTGAGTCCGGAAGAAATGGTCAGCGAACGCGTACTGATCTGTGGGCACTCTCAAGGTGGAATGGTGGCGGCTGCCCTTGCCGCATCCGATCCGGAGGATGTTGGATTCACTGTTGATGCGGTCCTCACCCTCGGTTCCCCGACGCGGCGCCTGCGGTTGCGGGACGGCGCACAGATGCTGGCCGTGGAGCACATCCAAGATATTGTGCCTGCGCTGGACGGAACGCCCAGGAGGGTGGCAGACCAGCGAGTGGTTGTGGAAGAAGAGCTAAACAAGCCGATACGCGGGCCCCTTTTCTACGCTCACGCATCTTCCACCTATACGGATACGGTGCGCCAAATTGAACGTGAAGCGGCAATTGCCCCGTGGGGGCGGTCCGCCGACGTGGTTCGGTTCCTTCAGGAATACTTGCCGCGGCCGGAGGAGCCGTGGCGGGTCACGCACCACTACGTGTGGCAAGACCTGGTGGAACCCACAAAGGCCTCCGCGTGGAACACCTACTTGGAGATGAACCTGCCGCAGGAATGGGAGCCAGTGACTTTCGAAGGGGAGATTGTTGCCCCCGCGCTCAAGGTTCCCGACCCTCACGCGGTCTTGAATCCGGATGAGATCAAAGCGGTGCTGAACCCCGACGAGCTCAAAGCCAAAGCGGCGGCGCTCCTCCACCTTCACAGCGGTGAAGAACCGGTGGACGCCGAGCAGAGCGCGGAGGAAACTATGGACGAGGGATTGGACGAGGAATCTCAGGGAGAGGCGGCCCCACTTCTCGACAGTGAGGACGAGGTGGAGTTGGGTGCGGGTGCTCAATCACGAGATCCGCTGGCCTTCGAAGGAGCAGACAATGACTGACGAAGAGTCGCTGGGTAGGGAAAATTCCCGCCCGTCCAAAAAGCTTGGCTACCACCTTCCGATCAATAAGGGACCCGCGGGTGAACTTGGAGACAAGGTTCGGCGCCTGCCTCAGATAACCAGCAACGCGACGATCAAGGCCATGAAAATAGGGTCCTCGGTGCTTGAGGGGTTCTTGGGAAATATCAAACCAACCCCCACGCCTGGACGCAATGAGAGGTTCCGGCAAGCACTCCTGGAGACCGTGCATGACCATCCTGTTGCTTCTGAGATAGCACGCTTAACCAAGGCGGATGTGCGCGTAGAGGTTAACGAAGCCTTCGGGAAACCAGTTCTGATAACCGTGGACCTGCTGCTCCCGGACCCTCACCGTCGCCTAACGGAACTGCGGAAGTTGTATCAAGAAAAGCTGGCGACCAAACCCAACCGTGGCAGGGAGAAGTGGCACCCCTCGGAAGATGTTGGTGCGCCCGGTGACGATCACGGCTACGACCCCCACCGCGACCTAGACCCGAAGTTGCACATAGACCACAGAGAACAGCAGGCGTTGGGTGTACTCCTAGGCGATCTGCTTATGCGTTTGGTGGAGGTGTGCTGGGACAATCCCGAACTTGCCCCCGTGGCAGTTCGCGGACGGGTCCTCGCGGTGCATGGCTCCCCCAGGCACCACAAGCACCTACCTCATGTTCACCATTCCCCTCGGGGGCACAGGCCTGTTACTGGTGCGGAAACGCTGGTTCTTGACATGCGGGATCTTGGATTCGTGGATGAGATCGCACGGGTCAACGACCTCCATGAACTTTACGGGCCACCGAAATCGGACCCGCTCTGGCACCCGTAGGCATCTGGTGCTTGCCGAAACCTGAGTGGTGACTGGCGGCTCATTGGATCAGGTCGGCTGCGGCATCGACGGCAGGCCGCGCCGAGAGTGCCGGGGAAGCTGTTTTCTATCCGACTTCTTCTACCGGGTGTCGTTTGCCCCCAGGATTTCATGAACCCGGCCCATGAAGTCGGGTACGTACGATCTGCCAAACAGGTAGCAGTGCACAATGAGAATGTGCAGTTGATGCAGGCCAACGCGTCCTTGCCAGCCGGGCGCGAGCGGGGAGACGCTCTGGTACCCCTCAAGAATGCTCCCTAGATTCGGGGCGCCGAACAGGGCGAGGGCGGCTAAGTCTTCCTCGGCGTGACCTCCCTGGGCTGCGGGGTCGATCAACACTGCGCCGTTCTTTGACCACATCACGTTTCCCGACCAGAGGTCACCATGGATACGGGAAGCCGCTTGGCGACGTTCACGGACAAGGTCGGGTTCGCGGTGGTCCAGGGCCCCGCTTTCAAGCAGCTCGCAGACTTCGTTGATGGCTTGTTTCTGCGAGGGAGAAAACACGTCGGTGATGTAGGGGCGCAAACGCATCGACGCGTAGAAATTACCCCAGGAGTGTCCCTTCTCTGGCTTTTCCTCGGGGTTGAACTGCCCGGCGGGGGTGAGGGAGAGAGGGGCACGTCCCATCCAACCCGGGCCGTTGTAGGTGCCGGGGGCGGCGCCGTAGCCAGGTGCGCCACTAGCGTGCATCCACGCCAGCTCTTGACCCAGTCGGTGTGCGGTGTCCGAGGTTGGCTGGACCGAACGAATCCTTTCAAGTTCCAGATAATCCCGACCCTCGTGGAGGATTCTGACGGTAGGAGCGCCGGATTTTTCAAGCCATCGAAGCCCGGCTGCCTCGTACGCTGTTGCTCCCGGATTTGTTGGAGACTCGCGTTTTACGAATACGTCGGTTGGGTTCACTCCTAAAGGATAGGTCGGTCGCCCCACTTGCTGCGAGCCGCCGAAGAGGTGCGACTATCACTTCTTCTGGTTGGTTCGAAAATGGTGTCCTCCACAGGGACAGAAAAGTTGGTGGCGACGGCTGTAAGGGCTTTCCTACGGTCAAGGAATGTTTACGACAGATGATGATTTAGGGAAAGCATCGGGGGCGTTGGCGAAACTGGACGAAGCGTCCATATTTCTAATGACGCTGACGGTTGAGGGCTGGAAGGGGCAGGCGGCCGTTGCCGCTGACCAGGCACGGATAGAGCACATCGCTGCAGTTAGTGAAGCAACCGAACAAGTTAGGGCGTTGTCATTCCTGTTGCAACGACGCGAGGAACTCCAAGCGCTCCTGGTTGGAGGTATGCGGTGAGCGAGAACTGGTTCTGGGTTCGGGATGCAACAACTTCCGCGGACCCAGAACAGATAGCGCGTGCCGCCACGGTTTACACGTGGGCTCACAGAAACATCAGCGACGCCCGGAACGCGCTCTGGGCCACGGATTCAAAACTGGGGTTGAGCTTGCTGGTGCCGTTGGCGCAGCCGATTGTCGCACCCCAATACATGGCGGAGTTGGCGGAACTTGCAACCCAGATTGGGGCAGCGTTGGGTCAGATCGAGCGGCACCTGTCGGAGCTGGCTGGCGCGGTTCAATCACACAGTGAGTATCTGGGGACCGCGGCGCTCATATACTCTTCGGCGGAATTAGACGCGCAAGGGTACATGTCGCTCTGCAGAATTTTGTCTTCGGTTGGTTGTGCTCCCGCGGGTGCTGCTTTTACCGGCGGCACACTGCTGGCGGCACTTCCCGGTTACGTCAGTTCGATGAAAAAGCAGCATCCGCAGTCCACAACACCTTTCATGGACCCCACCCTGCCGTCCATTGCGGGGCTTGAAGCGCAACAGCAGCTTGCCGCGGTGACGCAACGTTCAGGAAGTTCCGGGGCTCCCGGATCCGGCGTGGCTGGGGTGGCGGGAAAACTCGCTGGGCTTTGGGACCGCCTGGGGTCTCCACCATGGGCGGGAACCTCTGGGGTAGTGGTCGCCGGTGCAGGGGGCGCACTTTGGGGTGGGGCCAGGGAGGGTGACGGTGTGCGGGTATGGAGCGCCCCTATCGATGTGGGTAGTGCTGGCCAAGAGCAGGGCGCCGTAGGGCGTGCCGTAGGTAGTACAACTGCCGCCCTCCCGTCTGCCACCAGCATGCTGCTGCGCCAACTGCCCCCGATCCTCCCTGGGCGCGCATATCGAACGCCGCATCGGGCGTCAGACCTTTTGCAGCGGATCAGTCTTTCTAGCTCGGGAGGGACAACGGGACAGGTGCAGGTGCTTCGCCATTCTGTGGAGGGATCGGAAACCAGCTCGTGGTCCGTCGTGATTCGCGGGACCCAGAAATGGTTGCCCGGTACCTCAAATCCGCAGGATATGACGTCGAACCTTGACGAGGTTGCTGGAAACATCTCCGATCAGCACGTCAGCGTTCGTTTGGCGATGGAGTTGGCGGGGATCAAGAAGGGGGAGGCAGTGGAGTTTGTGGGACACTCCCAGGGTGGGGCGGTGGCGCTTTCGGTAGCGGCAGATCCCGAAGTTCAACGTGACTACCAAGTTGTTTCGGTCCTGACTGCGGGCGCTCCCACCGGACCGGCGGTGCCGGAAAACGTGTCTGTACTGGCGTTGGAGAACCTTGCCGACATAGTTCCCGCACTGGACGGGAGGCCAGGGTTGACGGGACCGAATCAGCAGGTGATTTACTTCGATGCGGCCGCCCTGGACCACGACAAGGTTGAAGGGGCGCACTCGGTTGAAACTTATGTTGAAGCAGCGAAGAGGGTTGCGTCTTTGTCGCAGCAGGATCCTCGGCTTCAAGGCTTTTTGGATTGGGAGGCTCAAAGGCGCGCGGGGTTGGGCCTCGGTGAGGGGGTCACAACGGAGCCGATGTTCTTCTCTACAGTTCGCGTGAAGGGGGAGGTGGAAACGGACCTGAAACAGCTGAGCCAGGCAGACTGAGTGGAATCAGTTGGAGTTCTTTGGAATCAGAGCCCCCAGGATGCTGGAGACGATTGCGCCCACAATCGCGGTGATGGTGCCTGCCCATACGGCCGACCACCAGCCGTCGACAAACAGCGGCAAGTGAACCTGGGTTGCCAGCCACGCAGCCAAAGAGAACACCAAACCGTTAGTGATCAGAGTAAACAAGCCAAGAGTAAGGATGTAAAGGGGAAATGCGAGGACTTTGACCAAGGGACGCACAAGAGAATTCACCAGGGTCAGTATCAAGGCGATCAGGAATAGGTCCAGAAGTGTGTTCCACCCGGACTCGGACTTCTCAAACCAGATGCCGGCCAGCATCAGGGTCGAAACCCAGATTCCCACCATGTTCCCGATTATGCGAGACAAAAATTGCATGGCCCATTGTTTCACGACCCCATTGTTCCAACGTCCAGGAGCACCTTGAGTCGACAGAAAAACACTCCTCATCCGCATTCTTGATCCGCGGATCGTGAAACCAGGGAGGGAGACAAAGCGCCTGGGCACGCCAGCGACTAAAATTGGGGGCGTACCGCCGGGGAGGAAGTACCCTCTCTAGCACTAAGCACGTAGCACCAACTGGCCTGGACCACGAATAGCGGAGGCCACGAACAATAGATAGGAAGACCCATGGGATTTGATGAGTTCCTAGATAAGAGCCGCAAAGTTGTCGACGATGGCACGAAGAAAGTGCACGACGCTCGGCATTCAGAGAAAGCGGGCAAGTTCCGTCACGGAGTTGTTGATGGCTTTGAAAAGGTGATGAAAGCGATCCTGCCTGGTGAATCAAAGAACACGCCTATGATCGGGTCCGCGCAGCAGCACGTCGATGAGGCGATCCAGGCGGCCAGAGACACTGCCGCCGAAGCCAAAGAGTAAAGCGTTAGGTTGTTGCCCTTTTCTGGTTCCTAGTTCGCCAGCACAGCGATCAGGACGATTGCGGTGAAGGCAAATTCGCTGACCCCGATGACGGCAGGTCGTAGGGGTTTCCCTCGTCTACGCGAAATTTCTGGGTAAACCCAAGCGCGGACGGTGAGGATCACCCAGGCTGCCGTCATCCACCAGGTCGCAAGACCGAAACCCCACGCGATGGCCGTAATCACGGTCATCGCGACGTGGTATCCGAGGGAAAACCGTAACCATCCAGGGTTTCCTCGTTCACGAATAAGGGTTTTCACATAGGGGACTGTTCCCACGAAGTATGCGGTGACAAAGGCGGTTGCCACCCATGCACGCACCCAATTGTTGGGGTGGGTGCCCAGCTCGTAGGCGATCGGGAGCAACAGGGTTGAGGCGAGTATGGCTGCGGCTCTAGCCAAGAACGACTGATATTCGCCCCGCCACATTTCCCACCATGCAATCGAGAAGAGCGGCAGGATCACCAGCCCCCAGAGCAGCACGCGGGGGTGAAGAATAACAAGTGCCAGTGCCCCTACACCTGCGATCAAAGCGTACGTGATCAGCGCGGGAACATATCGGCGTCCTCGACTCAGATTGACTTGGCGTTTGCCCGCCTTGTTAGTTCGGACGGCCGACTTCATCCAAGTCGTAAGGGTGTCGAACCAAAGGAACGCAATCAGCCAGGAAACGCCCAGCAACAGTTGCGACCACGAAAATCCGCCCAATGCGCTCCCCGCGATGACGGGGACTGTCGCCATGGGCCACCCACCGTGCTGCCGGGTGAGCCAACCATTTCGCACCAGTGAGGACGTCACGCTTTTCTTGCGTCGACGCCTGACCTTCTGCGAGCCTTCTCCCGCTCTTACGGCGCTGGTGTCGCGAGTTTTTGCCGCGCCTGAGTCGGGTGTTGCCTGTCGCTGCTGGACGGCTGTCATCTGAGATTCGTTATTTGCCATTATCCAAAAGCCTAGCGTGTTTTAGTTAGGTCGGCCTAACCTAAATTCTTTCAGCAGTGTAAGAGTGGCTTTGGGTGCTGTCACCGATAAGCGCGTCGATACTGTGGGGGTAAGTAGGGCAGAGCAATGCGCTGCTCTTCCGCAGCCTGCAGAGGGAAACGCGGATTTCGTAGCGCTTCCCGACCCAGGAGCAAAACATCGGCTTGTCCTGTAGCAACAATCTGCTCTGCCTGCGAAGGAGAAAGGATGAGGCCGGCCGTAGAGACGGGCAGGGCGGTGGCGGAACGTACATCACGCGCAAGCGGAACCTGGTACCCCGGTCCAATCGGGATCTTTGCGTCCGGGACGTTTCCTCCGCTGGACACGGAGATCAGATCAACCCCTCGCTCTTCCAGCCAGGAAGTCAGCGTTAAGGTGTCCTCGACGTTCCACCCGCCCTCGACCCAGTCGGTGGCGGAGAGACGCATGGTTACGGCGACCTCCTCGCCCACTTCGCCCCGCACCGCTTCCGCGACTTCCAAGGCGAGCCGGCAGCGGTTTTCCAATGAACCGCCGTAGCGATCCTCTCGAAGATTCGACTGGGGGGAAAGGAACTGGTGGATCAGGTATCCGTGCGCCCCATGGATTTCAAGAACCGTGAAGCCCGCATCCACAGCGCGGCGAGCAGCCTCCTGGAACGCCTGCACCACTTCCGCTATGCCTTCTTCGGTTAGTTCTTGCGGTGTTGCCAGTCCGGGAAACGCGATGGCTGACGGAGCGCTCGTCTCCCACCCACCGTCCTCTAGAGGCATGGAACCTTTCTGGTCGTTCCCCCACTCCGGCCAGACCGAAGCCTTGCGCCCAGCATGCGCCAACTGGATGGCGGGAACAGAGCCGTAGGACTTGATCACCTCGGTTACTTCTTTGAAGGCGTCCCGTTGCTCATCGTTCCAAAGTCCAAGGTCGTGCGGTGAGATACGCCCCTCTGGGACCACCGCGGTTGCCTCAACTGTCACGCACCCGAACCCTCCCTGCGCCAACTGCCCTAGGTGGATTTGATGCCACTTCCTGGGCACGCCGTCGTGTTCCTTAATCTGGTACATGCACATGGGTGCCACCCATAGGCGGTTGCGAGACTCCACCTTCCGCAGTTTCAGCGGTTCAAATAGTGCGTGAGACACAAGGTTCCTTTCCTACGCGGGTGCGCCCGAACGGGGCGACCAGTGCCAACAGGTTCCGCACCCCTTACAGATCAGTTTGATTTTGTCCGAGGAGTCCGGCGATTACCCCGAAGCCTACCTTCGGCCGCTTTGTTCTGGGCCTGCTGGAGGGCCCGGTATGGTGCTTCCCCGAACGCGACGACTCGCACCTCAACTTCTGGTTTCGCTTCCGACAGAGTCGTTACCGCGATGTCTGCGGCATCTTGGAGTGGCCAACCAAAGATCCCGGCACTGATAAGCGGGAATGCAACGGACTTCGCCCCCAGTTCGTCCGCGATTTGAAGGGAGCGCCGGTAGCAGGAGGCTAGAAGCGCAGGGTCCGTCTGACCGGCAACGAAGTTCGGTCCCACGGTGTGGATAACCCACCGTGAGGGCAGCGCGCCGGCCGTTGTGTAACCCGCATCCCCTGTCGCCAATCCGTTGGGGAACCGTTTGACGCAGTCCTCGAGGATCGCGGGACCACCCGCACGGTGGATGGCGCCATCGACTCCGCCCCCGCCACGCATTGCGCTATTTGCGGCGTTAACGATCGCATCTACGTTCTCTTGCGTGATGTCGCCCTGGACAATCTCTATCGGTGCCATTCTGCAAGTGTTTCACAGGGCGGATGGATGCTTGGTGCAACTACGTTTAGCCCAATTGAGATCGCGTGTTGCCGCCCGTGATTTGAGACGAGGAGAGCGAAGGACTAAAGAACGTCTCACGGGTTATATCAGCGCAGCAATGCCGCCAACAGCACAACCGGCTGGCAAAAAGTGCGATAGGCGCCACGTGAACCACACCTTTGTAGTTCAAGCGTTACTTGGCACTTGCGCCGCATTCACTGTTACGGTTGTTGCCAATGTGACTAGTGTGACGATTGATTTGTGTGATGTCGAGCATCGAAAGTAGATGGACAATGTCAAGTTTCGCTCTCCCAGCGAACTCTAAACCCAGGCGACTCATTGCGAGCATAGGAACAGTCGCAGCCCTTTCTTTAGTAGGCGCATCAATGACGCTTGCAACCCCTGAAGCGACCGCGGCGGACACGCCTGCAACCGTTGCCACTGGGCCGGTTACGGAGTCAGATGTCGACTTCGTCGAAGTTGAAGTGGAGGATTCCTACACCGAGCAAGGCGCGGTTTCTGAGGCCGACGGGGATCAGCAGCAAATCGAGGCGGTCTCCGGTCCCATTGCCTTTGAACTCTCCGAAGAAGATCAGGTCCTGATCGCCCGCGCCGACTTCAATTCAGACATCACGGTTATCGGGGTTACGTGGGACGCAAGCGTCCCAGCGCCGGCAGAGGTGAACTACCGGTACCTCTATCAAGGGGTGTGGACCGAGTGGAGCGCGCTGGGCTTCGATGCTCCTGGCGAATCCGATTTCGAGTCTTCAACAGCGACGCGTGAGGGCACTGAACCCGTGACGTTGCCAAACGCTGACGCGGTGGAAGTGGTGGTACGAGGGGCTTTAGAGGAAACCGCCGACTCCATCACCCTGAACGTCATTGATCCACGGGGACAGGGAGAGGTCGACAACTCGCTTGCGGACCTTGTGGTCGACGATGCAGACGACCAGGTGGAGCCAGACGATCAAGAGATCGATGAGCAGCAGGACGAAAATGTGGACGAGGGGGAAGAGGGCTCCGAGACCCCCAACTCGAACACACAGAACCCTGACACACAGAACCCTGGCACACAGGATGAGGAAGAGTCGCTCACAGAACTCGATGACGACCAATTGCTGGACCTTGATGGGGCAGCGTCCGGAGAGCCGGCGTCTTTTAGCGCGTTGATGTCAGCGGTAGTGCCGGCGGCTTTGAACTCGGCGGGCACGGTTTACACCACCGAACTTGATGGCCTGAAAATCAACACGCGCAAGGCGTGGGGTGCCAACGAATCCTGGATGACGTGGAAGGCAGAGCCCATCACCATCAAGGGTGCGGTTGTCCACCACACTGAGGGCAACAACAACTACACGCAAGCCCAGGTGGCAGGCCAAATCCAGGGCGTTTACCGCTATCACGCGGTCACCCTCGGGTGGGGTGACATCGGGTACAACCTGATCGTCGACAAGTACGGTGGCGTGTGGGAAGGACGCGCCGGAGGCCTGACCAAGGGTGTTAAAGGTGCTCACGCTTACGGGGCAAACTCTGATACGTTCGGCATCTCAGTCTTGGGTAGCTACATGACCTCTGCTCCTCCGGCTGCGGCCCAGACCGCTGTCGCAAAGGCTGTGGCATGGAAGCTTTACACCCACGGCATCAAAACCACTAAGAGCACAATTTACGTTCCTGGTTCCGACCTCAAGGGACGCAACGTGCAGCTTGTTTCCGGACACAGGGACGTTGGAGCGACTGACTGTCCGGGCGATGCTTTCTACGCGAGGATGTCTTCTCTTCGAACCAGCACTGAAAGCTACTTGACGCAGTTGGTTAAACAGACTTCGACTACGCCCGGCACCGGAACGACACTGCATCCCAGCATCGCTGGCTGGGACTACGGCCTCATCATGCCGGACGCTAATTTCTACAAGCCGAACGCGATGACTGAGAATCAAATCAAGACCTTCATTCAAACCGAGGGGAAGGACTGCAAAGGCAACTCCTCGGCTGGAACGACGTGTCTCAAAGATTCGACATTCCCCACCCAGAAGCTCACGACGCTGAGAGGCGGCTGTCAGCCGTTGAACCTGACGGGGAAGCAAACTCCATGGAAGATCATCTCCGAGACGTCAAAGGCTTGCGGCCTAAACCCGCAGGTGATTTTGGTGATGATCCAGAAGGAATCCTCGGGCATCTATCAACCGAGGACGGCTTCAGCCTGGGCGAAAGCCATGGGCAACTCATGCCCGACGGGTCAGCAATGCGATGCTTCCCAGGCCGGCTTCCAAAAGCAGGTTTACTACGGCGCGGACAAACTGGTGTCTTACAAGCTGCAGCCGACTTGGTGGCCGTACATTGCCGCGGTGGATTCGAAGAAGGCAGTGACTATGCCGTATTCCTCGGATAGCAGTTGCGGCGGCGAGACCTTCGTGATGAAGAACTACGCCACGGCCTCCCTGTACACGTACAACCCGTTCGCGCCGAATTCGGCCACGCTGAATGCATACCCGAGCTCGGGCGGTTCCTGTTCGCACACGGGGAACCTGAACTTCTACAAGTA
>ERZ1032924.25-NODE-25-length-28693-cov-10.852434_pt1 | contig 28693 bp, 48 predicted proteins | sample MGYA00516956_ERZ1032924 | MGnify/ENA primary metagenome ERZ1032924 (study PRJEB33719, sample SAMN04262513) | wastewater metagenome | biome: rural village; feature: composting latrine chamber; material: composting feces with ash | place: El Salvador | collected... | reverse complement strand
GTGTCCCAAACTCGTTCTTTTTTCTGAACATGGGGGGGCTGTAACCCGCATGGTTGAGCCATTCTTTCTTTGTTATATTTCTATCCCTGAATTAAGTTTCCGTCTACATCAAAGATTAATCCCTCACGTGTAACATCGTGACTGTGATGTTCTGCATTGTGACAGTCTTGACATAAGTATTCTAAATTAGAATGGCTTAAAGTTATTCGTGTATCATCTATGTTCTCAGGTGTTATATGTTCTTTGTGGTGAACTATCTTGCCAGGCTTGAGTGTTCCTTTATCTTTACACCTCTCACATAAGCCATGCACTGAATAGATATAAGACTCTCTGCAGTCTTTCCATTGTTTAGATTGGTAAAAGCTTTCTGCGTATTCCTTAGCCATAGCCCCTCCTTTTTGTTTGGTCTAGAAGATAGGATTTGAACCTATACTCCCTGGTATATCAGCCCAGTGCTTTGCCTAGTTAAGCTATACTTGTATATGTTTTATTAAAGCTTTTCTATTAGCTTAACAATTAGCTCATCTAAAATAGCATCATAATCAATCTTGTATACCTCGTGCTTCTCTTTACTGATTCCTTTAACCATAATGTTTTGTGCTCCAAGCCATGTGTCATTTGAAGTCTGATAGTTTATCATAAATTGACTTAGCCCTAATTTTTCGCCATCAAGATAAACTTCAACTCTCTTATAAATCTCTTTATGGTCATTATTAAATTTGATTTCAAATCTTTTTTCTTTCATATCTTCTCCTTTCCCCGAAGGGATATTGTCATGTTGACCCTATCGGCTTGGGACTATTTAACCCATAGCTGGGAGATACAAATTGGATCACTTCCTTTCTATGTTCTTTGTAACAATCTGAAAGTAACCCCCTTTCTTTTATACTAAAAAAGCCAAGTACCTATCTAGTTAGGTCTCGGCTCTTATATATAACTTTCTCACAATACTATAATACCACACCTTAGTTTCCAATTCTGTCCAATTCTGTCCAATTCGTTCTTTTTATCAAAGTATTTTAGAAAGTTTTTCAATGGCTTGGTCGTGTATTTTATAAATTGTTGATTTACTGTAATTTATCATAAGCGATATATCATAAAAGCTTTTATACTGCATATATCTATAGCTAAGTATTTCTATTTCCAAATTATCATCAAGTTCATTTATTGTATTTCTTATTTCAGTCAAGAGCTCTTCTTTTTCTATCATAGATGTTTCTAACTCTTTTGACTTATCAACAGCCTTATCAATAAAGCCTGTAAACTTAGCAGTATTATATGAGCTTGTCTGGACTCTTTCATCAGTAGAGAATCCACCATAACAGCCGGCTAATGTCTCAAGTCGTCTTATTTCATCCGCATCTAATTGAATTAATCTGTCAAGTCTATAAGCTCTATTCAAATACTGTTTAGTTTCTTCAATAGTCGCCATTGTCACCTCCTATTCCTCTCTTTCAGCTAAGATATCTTCCAGTTCCTTCTGTCTAGCCCTTAGATACTCTAGCTCTTGAGCAGTAGATATATCTTTGTCACCTTCTTTTATCTTTTCTTCTACAAAGTAGATGTATTTATTTATTTGCTCTAAAGCGTATTCGTAAAATCCTTTCATGGTTGTACCTCTTTTTCAAACTCTTTTCTGTCTATTAATTCAGCCAATATATATCCATCACCAGTCAACATAGCTTGTAATAAGATATATTGACTTTGTTTACCATACACATAATTTTGTGCGAAATTGCATCCTAGAGAAAAATATTCAAAAAACGAATTACTGTTAGTTTTTACTAATGTTCCACTAACGGTATTTATTTCATTAGTCAAGTCCCCTTGTTTATAAGAATATGAATTAAACATTATTCAACCTCTTTCATTTCTATTAGAGCTATGATAATTGAAAACCCAACTATTATTACAGCATCAATTCCATGTTTTGCATTTGTATAATTAAGTCCTATGATATAAATCGCTGAAACTATTATTGTTAGTAGTGTTTTTTTCATCACTCCACCTCTTTTATCCAAATGTCAGTTATATAATCCATATTTATAGCTCTTTTATTTCCATTAGTTAGGAATACTGTATAAAACTTATTACCACGCTTATACCCCTCGTTTATGTCAGCTATTAAGGAATCAAATTTTTCATTTACTACTTCAAAATTCTCAACAGAAGTCCACTCATTATATAAACCAGAATTGACACTAATTACTATTACTTTTTTCATCACTCCACCTCTAACCACGACATTTTATAACCACTTATGTTTTTTACTTCTTTAACGGATAGTTCCTTATCTGAACCTTTAATTTTAATTGTAATTTCATTGTCTAATTCAGTTTTATTTAACAACTCAAAAATCAGCTCTTTTACTGTCATCACTCCACCTCTTTTAAATCAAAGTTTTCATCTGTAACACCAAGATTTTTCCATTCTTTCTTTGTAAAGTTTGTTTTCCAGTTGCCCCTTTCGCTCTTTATGCCGAGTGCTAACCTCTCTGAAATTGTATTATAATTTACATAAACAAAATTGCTATTCAATAAGTCATTCCCTTTTATCTTCGCATAATACTTCGGCTCTTCTTTGTGGTAGTCGATAATGTCATAACCATCCCTTACTAATTCATGGCTAAAACTTACCCTATCATTATCATGTAAGTATATATAATTTCTTGTCGTTTCTTTTACTGAATTATAGTAACTGGTCTTTATTGTCAGAAAGCCACCCAATGTTTTTGTATAGCCTTTCTCCACCAATTCTTTTATTAAGCAATCATAAGAATATTCATCTTTAACGTGGTATGCTCTTAGCTTTCGCTCTACTTTCTTGGCTTGTCTTAATTTTCTTATTTGTACTGGTGTTAAGTTCAATCTAGCATTACACCATTCTTCATTCCCAATAGATTGTTCTAATCGACCGTATTTTATTCTGTGTATTCCACCATCGTAAATTCCAACGTCATACTCTTGCCCCTCATCCCAACCAAGGAAGTCTGCAAGGGTAGGTGGTTCTTGTAAAGCTTCAACTAATTCTTTTATAGTTTCATCAATAAATATTGATGGTACACTTCTTATATTTTTTAATTGTTCAATCGCTTCTTCTCTAGTCATTGTTTGCTCCTTTTTGACTGTTCCTCTCTGTCATAATATGGCGCACTCTCATACCAATCAAAATAACCCTCAACCAGATATCCACAATGAGGACATACTATTTCATCTTGACAAGCTTCCGCTTCTCCATATAATTCTATTTGTTCATCCGCCCATTCCTTATCGAATCCTTGTAATTGATTTTATTTTTAAAATCTCTCTCATTTCCTCTTCCCCTTATCGTTTTTGTCGCTTATAATCATTGCTATAGCTACTGCAATTATTATGATTGCTAGTATTTCGCCGAAACTCATTCCTTAACCTCCAAGTATATTTTTGCAAGAACGAATATCAACATCATATATCCACCTATAGCAAACCAAGGTTGTAAGTTGTCATTTATAAACTCATATACTGAATTCGTTAATGCAACAATTTTGTTATATAAATTCACTCCCACACCTCGTATCTATCGCCTTTCTCAACATAAACCCTCATAAATTTACCTCTTTGCAGAAACTGTACATAAGTCTTTCCATGAATTCTGTATCTTCTCGGAGTGCTAATATTTCTGTAAGCTTCTGTTTTATCTTTGAACTTGAATATTATTATCATTCAGTTTCCTCTCAATCTCTCTATCCAGGTACCATTTAGCCTTTCTTAAATCCTCAAGCTCTTTTCCTTTGAATTTAGCCCTACAGATATACTTAATTACATTTCCTAGGTGATAATTTAGCTTGTAATCTTCTATAACGTCTATGACTTCAACTCCTTGATTATAATGTTCTGGTTTTTCCACCGTATCAAATGTCATGTTTTCTCCTTTCAAAGTTGTAACCAAATATAATCGATTGTATGATTGCTAGTATTTCGCCTAGGCTCATATCTCTGTCACCTCAAATTCCTTTATCTCAATCACGCTATATCTCCTAGCAACTTTATTTATCGTGTTCATTGCTTCCTGCTTTGTTTCAAAAAGTGTACAAGCTTCTATACCCGTTGAATTTACACTATTAGAATATCTGCTTATCTTTATCCAGCCGTCATTGACCTTGATTGCATATCGTATCATTCAATCACCACCCATTTATCACCTTTATTCAGCTTTCTTACAGCCATTTCCTCGGCTCCTTTTTGAGTTATCAGAAGCTTTACTTCGCCTTTTCTATCATCTCTGTAGAAGTGCAAGACTTTGTAAAAGATCTCAGCCTTGTCACTTCCGTTTTTGTAAATTGTTATCCTCACTCTATCTCCTTTATCTCTACCTCAACTCGTGGGTTCTCTTTGTCTACTTCAAATCTATGGCTAATGTTGCCTATTTCTCCCCAACCGTCATTTTTCAGTATCCCAGCTTTTTGGAGTCCATCGAATATGAATTTCTGCCCAGCCATGATGTTATCTTTGTCTTTTCGTCTATCTTTCATGTACCAAGTGAATATAAAGTCTGCCTTAGCCTCTATTCGCCTTAATTTAGAGACTTTACAAGCCCACACGACTAATTCATCAAATTTCTTTTTACTGCTCGCAGAGGCGAATTTGTTGCCTCTAGCAGACCTTATAATGTCATTAAGCGTTGGTAATGTGCCTTTAACTGTCAGCTTCATTTTTAGAAAGGCAATCTTTCATCTTCAGCCTTGAAGTCTACTCCAAAGTCGAATTCTTCACTTGTTAAGTTTTTCGCTTTTCCCGAACCACTGTCCTTCCATTCAAGAATGTCTACTTGACTTACAATAACATCGGTCGTGTAAACCTTGTAACCGTCTTTGTGGTCGTAACTTCCTGTTTGCAATCTTCCTGTCACTCCTACTTGTTGCCCCTTAAAGAAGTGTTTTTCTACTAATTCAGCGGTCTTATTCCAAGCTACGCAGTTTATAAAGCTTGTATCATCTTTCTTAAGTCCATTTACCGCTAATGTGAATTTAGCTAAAATGTTTTGTCCTACGTTTTTTATCTCTGGATCTCGTGTTAATCTTCCTGTAATATTCACTGTGTTCATTTATCCTAATCTCCTATTCTTATCACTTAATATTATTATGTTTGAGCCTTGACGCACTCCGCCTGCCATTTCAATTAATCTTGAGCCTAAGGCTTCATCTATCTGTACAATTTGCTTAGGTGTTAACTCGCTTGTAATGATTGTTGGCAGCTTCATGTTGTATCTAGCATTAATAATTTCAAACATCCATGTAACAGCTTCATAACCTCTCTCAATCTTCAAGAAGTCATCAATCAATAAAAATGGCGTGTTTTTATATTCATCTAAAATTGTGATAGTTTCATACTCTGAACTAAATCTCTTTGAACCTTTAAGCTTGTTAATCAAAGAGTTATAAAAAGCTATCTTCGGAAGCACTTGATTAATGTTGTTTGCTCTAATCTCGTTTTCTGCAATTTGATTAACTACTGCTAAAGCTAAGTGAGTCTTGCCGCTTCCAACTTGGCCTGTAATTATTAAGCTCTTTTCCTTGTAGTCTGTTGTGTATTTAAGAGCTTGCTCCTTTGCTCTTTTGCTACTTTCAGAAGTCACTTCAAAGTTTTTAAAAGTATTATTTTTTAATCTATCTAGTAGTCCTTCTCTTTCAACTAATCCATGCCACCTCTTTTTACGCTTGCATATACAGTCTTTGGCTGTCACATATCCATCAGTGCCTTTAGTCATTAAAAAGCCTCTGTCATTACAAATCTTACATTTAGGCTCTTCTTTTTCTCTAAATCCCCCATTTGCCATTATTTTGTTTTTTAATTCAATTAGTACATCCATATATCATCTAAGTCCTTATATTTTTCTTCTACTTCACTTGCGTGACCATGATTGTCTTTATCTGCGTAATTCCCCTCAAGCACTTTGATAAAGTTATTAGGCTTTATAAACCAGTCAAAAGTTACCACGAAATTATTTACATAGCCTTTTAGAAAACTACTATCTTGAATTTTTTCTATCGCTTCTAAAACTTTATTTTCACCATACTGATTTACTCTAGCCTTTAGATTTTTATATCGTGCTGTATTTTCATTTAGTGCCTTTACTTTAGGAATATTTTTATCTATACCATTCCACCTATCGATTATTTTTTGAAATTTTGACACCACGATATCTTTCTTATCATTCTTATCATTCTTATCATTCTTGTTAGTTGTTGGTTGCTTGTTGATTGCTTGTTGGTTGCTTGTTGAAGTGCTTGTTGGTTCATCTTCAATGAGTTGATATTTCCCCCAATTTTCAATAGTTATAAGACGATTTTTGTTTGTTGATTTGCTTGTTGAAAATCCGTGCTTTTCAAATTTCTCTAGCGCACCCCTTACAGCCTGAATGGAACAACCACTATTTTCTGATATAGATTTTAAGCTTGTAATCAATTGACCTTCTTTAACTTCAAACTCTTCACCTTCAAATATCCACTTATTCGGTTTGTGATTAGCCATGAGAAGTAATGTAATCATGATTACTTTATGATTTGAATTGCAATCTTTCCATAAGGGATTAGATAATAACTTCCTATGAAGCTTAATCCAACCGTCCAACTTACTACTCCTTTATTTCTCCAGCTTCTGGGTCGGCGTAAGACCAATCAACTTCAAAGATATCATCTTGACCTATTTTTTCTTTAGGCACCTCTGGCGCTACTTTTTCATCTATTGCGGTGATATCTTGTAATTCTGTAGATAGTGGTGCATACTTTAATAGCTGCTTTAATACTGTCTTTTTTGCCATAGAATCAAAATCAGACTTCCAAGGTCCACTTCCAAATGTTTTAGAAAACTTTTTAGCGTGATTTTCTACTTCATCCCTAGTCATATAGGCAAAGCTTTCGCCTCCATTTATTAACTTAAAGACTGCGTAATATCCTATTATTTCCCCTCTATTATCAAAGACGGGTTTATGCTTAAGTTTGGGATTTAGTCCGTATTCTATTTCGAATTCATCGTTTTCGTAAACTTCATATGCAAATATGTTTTTATACTCTTTTGTTCTATATGCAAGCTCTAATAAGCCTTTATATCCAACCTGAAACTGTACAGTATTTCCATATGGGATTAAATATGCTTGCCCTAATGGTGTATTTGGTTCTAATCCTAATTGTGCCGATTGCATCATGGCAGCTAAAAAAGTGACCGGATCACATTGTTGTAGTTTTTTATTACCATTGAAGGCAGTTAATGCCATTCTTTGGAACCTTTCAGACTTTATATGGTCTGGTAATGCTTTTTTTATTTCATCTGCCATTAATGTAAGCATCTGCTCCATTCCTTTTTTCTGTGATTTTTGAGGTACGTTATTCGCTTTATTTGCTAATTGTTGTTTTATATCTGTCATTCTTTAATCTCCTTAATTCTTAACACCCTTGTCTCAATCGTCTTGCTGTATTTTTCTGCTATATCTGGCAACTCTTCTTTAAGCCTTTTAGTATCGATTGAAGTTCTTGTTTGTGGCTTCCAAGTTGCCTGATAGGTGCCTATATATCCTTTTTGATATTCTCCTATGCTTAACTTTATCTCTTGCTCAATTGCCTTAATTTTTGTTTCTGTATCACTTTTTATTAACTTTAATTCATTCAGAAGTTCAAATCTGTTCTCTTTTATATCAAGTAAAATTTCATCTTCAATTGAATCTTTATACTTTTCTTTAAGTGCATTATCATAATCCCCTGATCCATCAGGACTTGGCATAATGCCCTTTTGTAAGTCATTCCAAAACCTAGATTCAATTTCTACGAGGTAATTTAGTGTTTCTTCATCTCTTTCTATCTCATGCCATATAAAAGCCTCATTGCCGACTAAACAGGCTATGTATCCCTTGTCATAGCCTCCAACAAGCATGTAGTGAAGTACCTGCATATGATAATGAAGTGGAATTCCTTCTTCCCAATCTTTACGGTTATAAGATGAAGTTGTCTTACACTCTAGGACTGCATTTTCGCCAACTACTTCCCTGTCAACATTCGCTGTCATAAAGGGATATTCTTCCGACTGAAGCATAAAATTATTTCTTCTAACTTTCTTACCTGTTGCCTCTTCAAACCTTCTTGCAACATAATCCTCAAGATCCCTTCCTACTCTCATACGCTCGTTATCAGGGATTTCTTTAACCCCATCTGTAGTCTTTTCTAGGTATACACTAAAAGGGCTTTTCCAAGGATTTAGCCCTGCTATAGCGGCTGCATCTGACCCACCTATTCCTATTTTTCTAAGCTCTAGCCATTCTGTATTATCAATGTCATTTACATTTTTAATCTTTATAGCCATCTGTCACGCTCACTCTCATAGTCTCTATCCCACTCATCAGAATCTTCGTATCTCTCGTCATTTTCATAATCTTCTTGATAAGGTTCTTCAAGCCATTTATCATATTCTCTTTCATAACTACGCATGATTATCCTCCAAGTAGTACTCAGCAACTACTGTATTTTTGCCAAATCTATTCTTTACGCTTTTATTTCTTTTACTAATATTTAAATTTTCTATGTTTTTTAGATCCCAGATTCTAGCACCTAGTCTATATATTCCTAAATCCCTCATTGCTTGCATAGGATCTATACTTCCATACTCCTGCATATACCATCTAACTTGTTCAGTTTGTGTCATTTTCTCTATCATAGTTATTACTCCACTACTTCATAGTTTTTAAGCGCAAAAGCTATTAATTCTGCTGTTATTTGCTTAGTGGTTGAGTTAACTTCTGCTGCTATATCTTTTATTTTTTCTACCAGATCATCAGGAACTCTTATTGCAGTATCTTTGCTTCCCCAGTCTCTAACTTTTTTTATGATTAATTTATCTGTCATTAAATTCCCTTTCGTGTTATACTAAAGGCAAATAGCCTTGTTGTTATTTGCTAGAGCTAGTCAAACTTTGGTCGGTGTGATAGCTCTTTTTCTTTTTCATACAATGCTTGCCTCTTTCTTGATTACGCTCTCCAACTCTCTAAGACTATAAAACACCGTCTTACCATCTAACTGGTATCTCGGAAGCCCCTTTTTTTCAAATTCGTACAACCTATTAGGGCTAAGCTTATACATTTTACATACATCTTTCTGCTTGTATAGGTCTTGCCCCTCGTGAATTCGTATTATTTCAGCCATCTTAACCTCCTTATCTTGTAATCATTAAGTAAACGAACCAAATACCAGCCCATGTCCAACCTATACCTGCTATCGTTACTAGCGCATATATGATTTGTTCAAATAACCAACATGATTTACTTTTTTTTCTTCTTCTCATCTTCCTACCTCCTAAAAACCGTTAAGCTACCTGTGTGTCCTCGAACACAGATAACTTCTTTATCTAAACAAAGTGATCTCTTTAACTCACCCTTACTATCAACAGAAAATACATTCGTCTTGTTAACTAATCCGCCTGTATAAGCCACAGTTTCACCATCTAAGGCTTCATAATATAAAGCATTATCCTTTGTGTAGCTAAGGCTATATTTTTTCTTCATACAGTTCCCACCAATCAACCTCTAATATTTTTGCTATCCTCATAGCTGTACTAACAGGCAATTCTTCAATTCTTCTTTCTAAATAATTTATTCTTTCTTCCATGTCTTCTCCTTTCTTAATTTCACTTGAATTTAATTCAAGTATTGTAGTAAAAAAAATTATACTTTAATTTCAGCTAAAGAAACCATATAATACTCGCAAACTAATATTGCATTACTTAATTTAATCATTCCTGGGTTATTTTCCCAAGCGTTATAGGTCTGAACGCTGATATTTAAGTCATTAGCAACTTGTTCTTGAGTCTTATCATCTCTTGCTCTTAGCTCTTTTAACGAATACTTTCTGTTCGTTTTAACCACCCCTTTCTCAAGTTATAATGATAGTATACACTTGAATTTAATTCATGTCAATAGTTTTCTTGAATTTAATTCAATGTAAGTCGCGATAAATTAAATTTATCTTGAATATTCTTCAATCAAATGTTAATATATCATTAAAGAGGTGATGGCATGAATTTTTTCGGAAGTAATATTAGATTTTTAAGAAAACAAAGAAATATGGGGCAAGAAGATCTTGCTAATATGTTAGGGTATAAATCATTTACAACTATTCAAAAATGGGAGTCTGGAGATAGTGAACCCACCCTATCTATGTATCAAAAGGTTGCAGAGATATTTAATGTTGATGCAGGTATATTAGCGACCGTAGATTTAAGTTTAAATGTTGAAACTGAAAATATTAATTTATCCGAAGAAGAAAAAGAGTTATTAAAGTATTTCAAAATCACCAATTCCATTGGTAGAAATATAATATTAGAAACCTCAAAAAACATAGCTAAAGCATACCCCAAGCCTTCTAGGCAAGAAATGATTAACTACTTAAGAGAAACGTCTATAGCTGCGTATAAGGATGAAGTAAAGAATCCATTTAAAATAAAAAAGAAGGAGCACTCGCTCCCTCTAATTTTTTGAAAATTGTTAGATTTATAGTGACGTGTTTACTTTTCTACTTTTTCAAGGAACTTGGCTGCAACAAAACCTTCTTGGTACTTAAGTTTTGCCCAAGCTCCCTTAATCCAAGCGATATCTCTTGTATGTCCTTTATAGATATAGCCTATAACTTCTGATTTATCGCTTGCTTCTTTTCTTATCGCCTGCTTTGATAAAGTACTTCTATAAGTGCCTACAAATCCGTGTTCTGGCTCTTTGGCTGAAACTTCAAACTCCCTTTTCTTAATCTCAAGGCCCTTTATTCCTAACTTAGTCAGATTAGCTAAGAAGATTTCAGCGTTTTTAATATCTGTAAAAAGACCAGCTTCAATTGTATAAACATAATTTTTATCCACTTTTTTTGGCTCCTCTTTTTTTATACCATAATTTTTTCTTGTAAGCCCATATACATTAGCAATCTCCGCTGCTGCTTTAATTGCTAACTTTTCTTGATTAGCTAGATACTCCCTTGAATCATTATAGTTCGTATGAAAGCACCATTCAATGAGCATTTTGTCGGTTGCGGTGTTGCCCCAATTGAATACTCCCCAATAGTCGCCGCCGTTCCAGTCCCAATACTTTTGGCCACGATTTACAATATTCATTGTCTTAGAGCCTACAGCACATAAGTTATTAATTAACTGATTGCCCCTGTATGTGTTGAATTTACTTCTAAAGATTTCAATCCCTGTTGCGTCACTAGATCCTGCGTTAGTGTGGGTGCTGATAAAAAGGTCGGCTCCTACACCTTTATAAGCTCTTTGAGCAAGTGATGGGTCTTCATAAATGGAATATCTTGTCATAACCACTTGAACATTTTGATACTTTAAAAGTTCTGCCCTTAAAAGCATTCCAAACTTAAAGTTTTGGTCACCTTCATTAAATAGCACTCCACCCCTGTTATGTTCACGACCAGCTCCATGTCCTTGGTCAATTACTATTTTCATAATTTACCCCCTTTCTCCTATAAAAAAAGGCTAGACCCTAAAATCTAGCCATATGTTTGTACCTCTTTCAAATTTAAATCGCTTAAAACCAATTCTGTTGCGTATTAGCTTAACCATGCGGGTTACAAGCCTTAATAGCTCTTAACATCATAGTTTTTTATGGTGTACTCGTAAAGTTCGTGAGCCCTAGAGTTTCCACCTAGATTTTCGTAGGTTTTATACAAGTCGTCTAAATCTATTTTTTCATCAAGTGTCATAAACCCCTGCTCCTTTATATGAAAGCATATTCGATTAACTCTAAATCGCAAAAGTGCAAGCATCCCATCCTTGATTAGTGCTTGTTCTTCTGTTTCTTTTAATGCCGCCTTTTTCTTCTCCTCTAGTTCTTGCTCTTGTATCTTTTTCTTAAACTCTATACTATCTTTATATGTGTTCAGCAACTTCTTGCCTAGATAACCAAGAAATGTGAAAAATATACCGACAATCCATTGGTAGCTATAATTTGTAAATACTTTTACAAAATCTTCCATCCACTACCTCACATCATCACTTAGTTCCTTGTTATAATTAGCAGTGCTTATTCCAAGTAGGGCTCCTAGAAAAGCATCTACTACTGTTATTGTTCCTACAACCTCTTCAGCATAAGGAAGATTCCAAATACCTGCTAATCCAAAATATAGGGCTCCTAGGGCCGGTAGTAATATCTGTGCTATCCACTTCATTACATCATAAGTCTTGTTCGTTAATTTCATCTTTTATCACCTCTTCCTCTTTATTTTTTGATAAATAATCTAACACTATTTCTAGTTTTTCTATTTCTTCCAATATCTTTGCTTCATTAAGTTGTATCTGCTCTATAGCTTGCTCAACTTCTAGCTTTTGTGCATTAATTTTTTCTAGCAAAGAAAAAGCAGCGTTTTTATCCACCGCTATTTTTTCAAGTACTTCTTTTTTCTCTATTATTTTTTGTTTTATATTTTCTATCATCCCAAATCTCCTGTAGCAATATAAATAAAAGTATATATAAGCTCTGCTTGAGAAGTATCTCCAACAGCAAATACATTTCCATTTTTTAAATACAAGTATGCTGAATAACGATTATTTCTAATATCTTCACTTGACCTTATTGACCCGACAGAAGCAGATATTGTCATTTCTTGTCTTAAAGAATTTGGCAAAGTTAATAGGGTAGGTGACCAACCAGCTTGTGTAGGCTTGTAGTAAAAATTAAGAAACACTATATTACCATAAGTATATGCTTTAAGATTGGTAACACCTGCATCTTTTATAGTTACTTGACTAGTTATATCTCTAGTTATAAACCTTTGTTTATTATTTAATACCATCTGTCCCTTAATCCATAAGCCTTCTCCTGCTTCAGGTGGCATGGTTCCAACCCCAATACCTTTTTGCCCTATGGCAAATGGTAGCTCTCCTCTTGGTATAGTTATAGCAATCTTAGATGTGGTAGTAAAACTATCGCCAAAGTATAGGGTCATAGTTTTAGTATTTTCAATAGCCAAAGACCCACTTTGGATAATCGCTGAATTATAGGTCTTGGATGCTGCATCAAAATTCCACCAAGGACTATTGCAACTTTCTCCATTGGCATTTTTAACATCTGTAAAAGCTATAGACCCCGTCGCTTTCCATGTAGCCCCTATTGGGCTTTCTTCCGCTCCATCATACCTTGCCACTTTTAAACCACTTAAGTTTGGCTTTTTATAGGCTACCGAAACTATATTTACAGTTTTTGATGCTTGTCCACCTCTACTATCTGTTACTGTAACTTTTACTGGTAAAGTACCTGTTTTAGTTATTAATTGTTTTAGGATTGATCCTGAGTAAGTTACACCTTGGAAGCTGTAAGAATAGCTTTTAATACTAGCTCCATTTTTAGGCGTGGCCGTTGTCTTAGCCTCTACATAGTGGACTCCTTGAACTGCTCTTGTAGACGAAGAAAGCCTAACTTGATTTGTTCCTGTACATGTCACTGTTAAGGTTATATCTGGTGGCAAAACTTGGAGAGTAAACCTATTTCCTAGTTCTTCGGTTTGTATTAGGCTCCCGCCTTGATAGACCTCTACTCTCCATATAGTGTATATGGTGCTATACTCCGCAGGTGTTGCAGAGTACATAGCCTGCTGAGTCGCAGAAGGTATGGATATTGAACCCCCAGAAGTATAAGAGCTTGATATAGTCACATGTGATGACCAGTTTCCAGTATTACCATTGTAATACCTCATATAGATTTTTACAGTCGCCGTTGAACTTAATGCAGTAAAAGTTATGGTCTTAGCCCCTTCAATAGCATTAAAGCCACTGGCAAGCTTTATAGTCGCTAAATCTATACCTCTGATAATCTTGTCTATGGTTATGCTCTGACTTGCACTTATCGTTCCTACGCTAGAGCCGCTCCATGTGAAGTTTCTTAGAGTATGCTCCCCTGCTAACGTAAGAGTTAGAGTACCATCATCACTATGCTTAACGGTGTGGTATGTTGTAGCCATAGTTCTAGTTAAAGCAGTTGCACTTGTAGGTGTGTAGCTATATGTCTTAGTAGTGCCTTGGGCTGTAGTACTACCACTTGTTGTTAAGTCATAGCTTATCCAGCCACCCATGCTTAAGACTGATGTAATCTTAATCGTGCTTGTGTTATTAGCTATAGATTGACTCGTTACGCTCCAGTGCAGTTCCAGTCTTGGTCCTGTCGAATTTACTGCTCTTGAGCCATAAATTACGCCACTCATTGCCATTAGCTAACACCTCCTTGATTAAGTGTGAATATGGTAAAGCTTGTACCGTACTTTTGAGCTGTGTGGTTCCCGTATCCTATCTTATCTTTCACAAATAGAGATGTGGCACTTGCTACACCATCTTCAACCGTAAAGGTCTCTTCCCCAGCACTTATGAGGGCAATTCCCTTAGTACCAAATGTAGCATAAGAGTCTGCACTTGGGTCTGAATGCCACTCCGTATAAACGTTGCCATCATCGTCCAAACCGCTTCTCATAAAACCTTTTAGTTCTTTTATCTGCTTTTCGTTATTTTCAATTTGTTCTAGGTAGCTTGAGAAGTTTGTTTCAACTCCATCCTCTAAAACCTTTAACTTCGTTTCAACCTGCCTAATAGACTCACTAGTTATCTCTGTTTTTTCTACTTGTAAGCTTATTTCTTGGGTAAGAGCTTCTATTGAAGTTCCATACTCTGTAAGTTGCACATTAATTCCGCTGATTTTTTCTAGAAGTTCGTCGTTGGGTATAGGTTCCCACTTCCCATCAGTATATGACTTAAAAAGTCTATCAGTTGTATCAAACCAAATCTTTGTTGTATCAGTTGGTGCTTCATCTCCCTTGATAAAGCCACCATCTTCACCTTTCCACTTATTACTAGTTATTTGTCCGTTTACATACCAGTATCCATCTTCGCCTTGAGTCCAAGTATCAGCTGGTTTTCCATCGTCACCTTTCCATTTTTGAGAAGTCTTGACGCCATTTACATACCAGTATCCGTCTGTTCCTTGGTTCCAAATATCTGCATCAGTTCCATCTTTCCCTAATGCTTTTGTGGTAGTTTTTACACCGTCTATAGTCCAGTAACCATCTTCTATGCCGATTATTGGCGTGTGACCATCTTTACCTTGAGCATTTATATTCGTATTTACGCCATCGATATACCAATTATTATTTTTAATCTCAATCTCTGGTGGTTCAGCTTTTAATGAATTTATCCATTCAGCTTCACTGCCTGTAAAGCCGTTTGCTTTAGCTATTTCATAAGCACTTTTCCCACTAGCACCATCTTTACCATCTTCGCCCTTAAGTTGGTCTTTGTTGGCGTCGATATATTCTTTTGTGGTGTTAGTGACTTGTAGCTTTATAGATGTATTAGACGATAAATCAAGGGATTGTCCAACATCTGCTGCAAGTTTATTGGCTGTGATTGAATGTGTGATAATCTCACTGCCATATATACCATTACCATCTAGTGCAGTTTTCCATTTCCAAGAACCATCAGAGCCTTTTCCATCAGCAATCATGACCTTGCCAGCTCCCATGTAGACTACTTTTGTTGGATTCTCATCAATAGGTGCATCAAAAGAATATAGCCCTGCAGGTAACCCGTATTCGTTACCGACTTTCAAGTCGTAATTGTAACCGTCTTCGCCAAAGTAAACATCGGCTATCTGATTAAGCCTAGTTTCCATGATTGAAGTAATCTTGATTTCTGTAGCTTCTGCACTTTTCTGTATTTCCTTTGTAAAACTATCTGTAAAGGCTTTTTGAACTTGTCCAAAAGTAAACTCTTTACTATCCCCTTGAGTCACAACCTTGATAATTCTTGTATTACCTCTAAATCCTAATTCATCATCAATTATTGGTACAGTGTCACCGATTCCACAATCTATGTGTAAGTTGACTGCTTCAATTGTGTATTCAGCTTGAGGTTGACTAACTCTTTCAAGCTCTTTTCTTGTAGATTCAAGAAGTTTAGTTTTGTCTGTTTCTTCTTCATCTATGAAAAAACCAAATATATGCTTTTTTGCTCCTACTGGACCGACACCATATTTTAGTCTCGCTTCTTCATTAGTTACATAAGCCAATCCACCGTTTATGTCAGCAAAACTTATTCTTCTACCATAACCACCTGTTTCTGTTTCTTCACCTTTACCGTATCCATACAATGCTGTAAATATAGGTTCTGAAGATATCTTCCTGCTGAATTGTTTTATATTTTTGCCAAATTCCAACCTTGAATTTGATTGAGCTCCTAACTTACTGATTACTAATTTTCTACCTGTAATCTTAGAGTCTGAATAAGTATATTCTGTATGCCATTCAATATTGTAATCTTCAGCTACTTTACTGAAAGCCTCTAAGACTGATATATGGTAAAAGCTATTGTTTTGAGTATATGCCTCTGAAAAATCAGCAGAAAAAACAAGTTGCCATCTAGTGTTTTCAAAAGCTGAAGTTAATGCTTGTTTATAACTTCCTTGAGGTCTTTTATCTAGTATAGGAAATGCATTTAATTCAGTCAGTGAATCTTGACAAAAATAAGTGAATAATACATCATCATTCCTTACATAGTCAGAGTCTATAATTATAAATTCATAAGGCTTGCCATCTTGTTTATAAACAACTCTATATCCTTTTTCTAGTTTTGCATAAGTTTCAAACTCTAGAGTATTTAACTTGCTTATTTCTTCCGTAAACTTAGGTTCTATGTCTAAAACATCAACTTGTATTTCATCTCTGTTATAAATAAATATCATAAAGCTATCACCTCACGATATGTTATAGTCGCAGTCGCATTAGTAAGAGTAAAAGTATTAGATCCTTTCTCTAAAATAAATAGACTTGAATTTATATCTATTGGAACGTGTACTTCTCCGTCTTTTATAGTCTTGTCTTCCATATTTACAGTCACTGGTCTAGTAGTGGATTTTGTTTCTATAGTTACAACATCACCAAGTCCATTTTTTAGCACCACAGGACTTGATGTAGGTAATAACTCAAAGACAATCCTTTCCGAAGCTATCTTTCCATTATTGACTATTGTCAAGTTTGTTGTTGTGATTTCTTCACCATACCAAAGACCATCTAAGTTAATGAATAATAGTTCTATCAAGCCATTCTTAGCTAACAATTCTCTATCTGCTTCAGCTAAAATTGCTTGACAAAATCTCCCGTTTACCTCAAATAAAAAAGGGCTATCACTAAATGATAACCCTACAACTTCATCAATTTTTGTTTCTGTTTCAGGTCTTGTGTCTTTATCTGTAATACGAAGCAAAACAGTAACTTCTTTCAATTCTCTTTTTCGTTTTCTATATATGGATTGCTTTTCAGCTATGTCATGATAAAGCAAAGTATTAGATAAGTTATTGTATAGCACATCTTCAACGGTGCCTAGTTCATGAAGTTTTATTGAATTATTAATTGTTACCTTGTCAAAAATCATGCTATACCCCCTGCACTTCTAAGTCTATTTTTCTTCACTTCAAATAATCTATTAACCTCTTCAGCAATTCTTCTTATGTCAGATTCTTCTCTGACAACTGCATTTTCAATGTTAATTGTTATTCCACTTCCTTGTCCTTGTCCAGAAACTCTTGATACCGCTTCTTCTAAGAATTTATCAAGTTTATGCGTTGGAAGAACTGCTTCTTGTCCTGCTTCACCAACCCCGATTACACTTGGCCTATCAAAGATACCCCCTTGAGCATACCAGTCAACTGATAATTTTGGTACACCTTCCGATAACCATTTCAATGGATTCATAGACCCCTTAATACTAAAATGTGGCATTTTTAATTTTGGCCATTGGAAATTAAAGTTAAACAATCCTTTGATTGTGTTGATTGCATTTCCTACTATTTCTTTTGCTTTATTGATTGGAGTTTCTATTGCAGATTTAATCCCATTCCAGATATTTGATACCGTTGTCTTTAGACCTGTAAAAACATTTGACACAGTTGTTTTTACACCATTAACTGCATTCGATACTCCTGTTTTAATTCCACTCCAAACGTTTGAAATTGTACTGCTCATTGCTTCCCAAATTCCTGTAACTGTGTTCTTAAGTCCGTTCCAAACATTTGTAACTGTAGTTTTTACAAAGTTAACTCCTTTTTCAATTACAGAGCCAATTGTTGTAATTACAGTATCAATTATATTTTCAATAGCTTCCCAAACACTGCTAAATATCCTCTTGACACCGTCCCAAGCTTTCTCCCAGTCGCCTGTAAAGACTCCTATAAAAATATCTAATATCCCAAGTATTACATCTTTGACAGTTGTAAACACGGTTTCTATAATCTCAAAAGCTCCTACAAAAACTGGAGCTAACATATTTGTAAATTCTGTCCAAATAGGCTTTATAAAATTAATAATATTTGTAAATGCTTCTTGCAGCCCTGAAAGTCTTTCTTTGATTCCATTGACTAAGTCCATTGCAGCAAGTTTAATGCTGTCCCAGATTTCAGTAATTGCAGTTCTAAATTCTTCGTTATTTTTCCAAAGAGAAACGAATGCTGCAATAACAAGCCCAATCCCACCAACTATAGTTAAGAAATGTGAACTAATAAAACTAAAGACAGAACCTAAAGCTCCACCCGATGTTGAGAGTGCAGTTATTTTGGTGATAAGAAAGCCTATCTTTCCCGCAAAAAGCCCAAACCCAGCAGTTAACTTACCAACCACGGTTAATACAGGACCTAGAGCAGCTGCAAATAATGCAACTTTCACTATCATGTCTTGTTGAGCTGGTGAAAGCTCTTTGAATTTCTCTACCCAACTGCTTAATTTCTGTACTAATGGTGTAACAATAGGAAGTAAGACTTCTCCAATGTCCGTAGCTAAGCCTTTAACCTCGGTTGCTAATGTCTTCATTGATCCAGAGGCACCCTCTGCTTCTCTTCCTGCTTGTCCTTGAGCGTCAGCAGTCTGTTCCATAATCAAAGCTAACGTTGCTGCTTGTTTTTCTTGTAAGCCTAAAGCACCTTTACCTGAATAAATCCCCATTTCGAAAGCTTTTTGCTTTACGGTAGCGTCATTAACTCCCATGCCGTAATTATCAAGCATTGAGTTATTACCTTTAAGTGCATTTGTCAGAGCTTGCACTGCTGATTCAGTAGTTCCACCAAACATAGCCGATAAGTCACCGGCCAACTCTGTTAATGTTTGTGATTGCTTTGCTGCTTCTTCCTCTGTTAAACCACCAATGTTTTGTAGCATTGCTCCCATGGTGTTTGCGTATCCTAAAGCTTCACCTTCTGCAATACCATAATAACTCTCAATATTATCAGCCCATCTTTTCATTTCATCAGATGAACCTTTAAATATTTGGTCTGTTGCTCCCATAGCATCTTCAAGGTCTGCGGCCATTTTAAATCCTGCACCACCAACTGCAACTATCGGAGCAGTAACCCTAGTAGTTAATTTAGAACCCCAGTTTTGAAGCTTATCTCCAACACCTTTTAACTTTTCACCAACTGCAGTAAATTGATTACCTAGTTTTGTAAGCTTGTAATTATCTAACTCTTTAACCTGTTTACTAAAGTTTTTTAACTGTGATTCTGTTTCGATAATTTCTCTTTGAAGCTTGTCATATTCAGCTTGCCCGAGGTCGCCACTTTCTAATTGCTTTTTTGCGTTCTTGTCAACTTCTTTAAGAGCCTCAAGCTTTTTCTTCGTTTCATCAACTTTTTCAGATAATCTTCTATATTTTTGAGCAAGTAGTTCAGTGTTTCCAGGATTGAACTTTAATGCTTTCTCTAATTTGCCTAATTCTGTATTTATCTTTTTTGTGGCGGTATCAACCGACTTAAGAGATTTCTGAAGCCTAGAGACATCACCATCAAACTCAATTGTTATTCCTTTGATTTTTCCAGTCATTATAACCCCCTAGAATCTGTCCCAATCATCTTGAGTCGCAACTCTAACTCTTGACTTTGAAGTCTTTTCTTCCGTTCCAAATGTTTCGTTAATCATTTTGTTTCGTTCAATTATGACATCAGCAACTTCACCAAGAGTTAAATACTGCCAATCATTTAATGTTAGTCCGCAAGACAGACCTAAACTTATCATTTTAGATAAGTCAATCGTGTCTGCTTGCGTATTTAGTTTTTTTCTTCTTCCTCTTCAATCTCTAAACTAAAGGACGGAGACAAACTTCTTAAAGCCATGTCTAGAATGTCAGTTATATATTCTATAGGCTTGAAGTCTCCAAACTCTGAATAAAATTTTATTGGGTCTTTTATAGTAGTGTTCCCAACTTTAGCCAAAGCCCATGCAATGTTATAAATTATTTCCATGTCAAACTTCTGCATAGCGTCAAGTGTGTCTAACTCTTCACCCTCTTTAACTGTAAAAGCTTGTTGTACTTTTAATAAATCTTGTATTGGTTCTCTTCCAAATTGAGCTTTATATACAAGTAAAAAGGCTGCCGAATCTGACAGCCTTATTTCTTTACCTTCATCAAGTGTTATAGTCTTAATCATCTAATTACCCTCCGTATCAACGTCACCAATAACAGGGACAGTTGGAGCAGTAAACACCGTTTCATAACCTGCGTCACCAACGTTGTAAGATACTCTTAATATTCCTGATTTGTTATCTCCTACTGCAGTAAATGGAATTGATTCTTCTTCAACTTCTCTTGATTCTTCAATTGTCTTATGTTCTCTTGTAATAGCTCCTAGTGATACGTTTAGAATTAAATGTCTTCTATTGTGTTTATCTCCCGCGCCTTGGAAAGCTATATATACTTGTTTACCTTGCATTCCTTTAACTTGAGCAACTCCACCATCAGTAGTAGTTGTGTAGTTTAAGAATGACAGCTTAAATTCATCAGGGAATAAAGCCATGTTTAATTCGCCTGTCATTCCGTTGTCGTTATATTCAGAATAGTAAACAACGTCATCAGCGTAGAACTTGTATTCTTCTGATTCAGCTTCAAGTGTCAAGGCTCTCATTCCTGGAACTTTTTGTGGAGCTTCAAGTGTTGCTTCACCAGTAACAGGATCTACAGTATATAAGCCAACATGACATTCCTTAGTACCGAATTCTACTTTATTTTTATTTGCCATATTATTTTCTCCTTTTTAATAAATAAAAAAGACACACTATATGTAGTATGCCTTTAGGTATAACTTTTCTTCTTCAATGTAGATTGGTTCCTCATCTAACCAAACTAATTCTTCTATATCAAACAAATTTTCAATGTTATCTTCTAATGTTCCGTCTGTGTTTTCATAATATAGTTCTATTCTATATTTTGCGTCTTTCCAGTAGACTATATTATCAGCAATGAATCTGTCTTTTTGAACATCAACGTAAGCTACAAATGGAATAGTAGGTGGACTGTCAAAGTGATGATAAGCCACTGGAACATTTAAGGTTTTTAAGCTTTTATATAATTGTTCTTTTGTCACTTCTTTAACCTCTTTTCTAGTTCACTGATAAACATTTTAGTTGATTGTTCTTCTACTGGTGCAATGTGTGGGAATTCTCTAGTCCTTGAACCATTTCTATTAACGTGTCCAAATTCAAGTAAATGTGTTAGTCGGTAGTCAGTCCTGTTATAGACAATTTGTGGTCTTATTCCAAAAACTGACCTTTCTTTTTTAACAGACCAACCTCTTCTATAATCACCACTAATGTTTTTGAACTCTCCATTAGTTTTAAGTTGACCTCTAGCCCATTTAGCCGATACGTCAATTGAATCATTGGTAGCTTCTATTACATCATCTGTATAATCTTCAAGTATTTCTTTTACTTCAGCACTAAAATCAAGATTCATTACTTCGCCAACCTTTCGCCATAAGTCAAGACTGTTTTATCGCCTTTTTCTGTAACAGAAAGTATTGTATAAGTTTTTCCATTAACTTCAATGTCAGGTTGATTGTCATACTCAAAGCTATAAACTTCTACTCTACCGTTAAGCCTTAATCTTTCAGTTTGAGCCCTTAGCTGTTCACTAAAGGATAAACTGTATCTGTTAGCATAAATCTTTTCAAAAACAGGCGTTTTTATGCCCTCATCACTATAAGAGCTAGGCTCGATAGTATAATCAACTAAGGTTATAACTTCTTTACTCCTCATTGAATCACTTCCTTGTACTCTGTTGATAAAGATAAATGAGTTTCAAGTGTTCTATAAGATTGATAAAGTCTTTCAGCTTCAGGATTGTCAAAACCAAACTTAGCTTTGCAGTAAAGTGTAATTGCAAGAGCGATTATATCATCATAAATTACCGTTCCATCTTCAGCAGTATTTTTTACTCTAATGCCACTCATTTGTAAGTCCATCTTTGCAGATTCAACTAACATTTTTATTTCAGCGTTAATACCTACATCATCAGTCGTCACTCTTAGTGCTGACTTTACGTTTTCTAATAGTTTTTGTTCGTCCATTTTCAGCACCTTCCTTTTTCTGTGGATCTAATTCTTTATAGTTTTTAGCTTCTTCTATTTCAAAGCCTAAACCAAGAGAGAGCATTGTTTTTGCCCTCTCCAAGTCATTGACCTTTACAATTTCACCTTCTTTGAAAACTCTTGAAGGGTCGTTTTTGTCATAGATAAGCTTTGTTAATTTAATAAACATGATTAAGCAGCAGTTCCAATCGTTAGAAGTGCAGCACCTTTTCTGTACTTAAGTCTTAAGCCCATGAATGCAACTCCTGCTATTTGTAACTTGAAGCAGATATCTTCCATTGCCTTTGTTCTGATTCCACCAGGCACGTTGAAGAAAACTTCATTAGGGAACACTAATAATATTTCACCGTCAGCCATTGCTGATTCTTGTTTCATTTCTACACCTAATAAGTTTCCAGAGATTGGGTCTTGGTAGTTAGCAATGTAAGCCTTTTGTACTCCGTCGTTTAATGGATAGATATTTGTAAACAATGTTTTTCTGTTCGCATAAACCTTAGCAACTCCTAAACCATCAGCAGCAGCAAACAAGTTTAATAAATCTTCTTCAGCTAATGTTCCCGCAGTAGTTGCTGTCAAGTTATTTTCTTCTAAGATATCAGCCTTAATTTTTGCGATAGCTTGTTCAGCCATTTTAGCACCAATTCTATCTCTAACTTCACCGATCAACCAAGTCTTGAAAGCTTCAGGAAGTAATTGACCTGCCTTAGCAGTTAACTCAACCATCTTTTGAATTTCGATTAAATCAACTAATACTTCGTCAAATTCATTTTCTTCTCCAACTGGACAAGTTCCTTCTTCCATAACTGCTGCGTCACCAGATACAATAGCTAATCTTCTTGGGATGTGAACAATAGCGTTGATTTGGTTCCATGTTAAGTCAGTTAAGATTGGGTGTTGTTCTCTGATTTGGTCATAGATTTCATTTAACCAAACTTGTGGTATAAGTACTGCCCCATTAGTTGTGTTTAATGCTCTTTTTTCTTCTTCAGTGAACACTGGGCTTTCCACTGTATATTTTTTAATAAAAGCTGATTCATAAGCTCTTGACATTAACGCTTCATTTATATTTTTGAATTCCATAGTTTTTATTTCTCCTTTTTCTTCTTTTTCTTCTTCAATTTTTGCAACAACCTTTCCTACAAGACCGTCTGCAATATCTTTTTTAAGTTGTTCTCTTTGCTTGATTTCAGCCTCAATAGTTTTTTGTTGCTCTTTTAGTCCTCTAACCTCTTCAGTTAAAACTTCAAGATCAGCATCTTCTTTTAACATTTCTATATCTTGTATTTCTTTTAATCTTTCTTGTATTTGTTCAAGCGTCATCGTCTACTCCTTTAATAATTCAATTTCTAAATTTAGTAACATTCTCGCTCTTTGCACTTTAGATCTCTCCGTCTCAAACTCACCAATCACTCCGTCAGCGAATTTTCGTGCATTTATAGAAGTATCATTGTTAGCAGGTATGCCAACTGCTGATACGTCATAAACCTTGCCTACCGAACTGTGGACTATTGTCCTCGTCTCTTCGTCAAATTCGTATTCTTTAGGCATAAAAGCCCAACTCATTTTTGTAACAAGCCCTGCTTGGATTTCCTCGTACATTTCTCTTGCTGCTTTACTCTTAGATAAATCAGCTTTCATGTACATTCCTATATCGTCTAAAGTTACCTGTAATGTATTGTTTGAAGTCCTTGCAAAAACTTTCCCTTGATGGTCATAAAGCATAATCACATCGGAAAAATCAGCACCATTAAAGGCTTCTCTTTTGAACTCTTCATAAACTGGGTTTCCATCTAAATCTTCATAAAGCTTGTATGGTGCAAACTTCATCGCATATCCCTCAACTAAAAAAGAGCTTTCAGCGTTTTCTGCTTCTGCTCTTATCTGTAAAGGCTCCATTGACCTAAACTGTCTGTTGTTTAATTTGTTTTTTAAGCTATTCTTCATCGTCTACCTCGCTTAATTCATTATCTAAGTTTTCAGCTCCTGTGTACTCTCGCCTTATATAGCGTTTATCGCCATCTTCTACGTGTGGTAGGTTCCATATATCCATTACATCATTAGTGCTCAAAATACCCCTGTCAAATAGCTGTGTGCTGACTTGAAGCTTCGTTTTGTTAGAAGCATATTGCATTCTGTTTGCAGTAAGCAATATTGAATTACCTTCTGCTTTTTCTCTTTCAGAAAAAAACATATTCGTTAAAACTAAACTCAATTGTGTGGAGAATGGTTCAATTTTTCCTTCGTAGTAAGCGTTCCAACCGTCCTCATCAAACTTATTTTGTAAAATGTTTTCATTAGTTCCAAAGTAATTGAATACATTATTTTTAATACTTTCCATTTGATCGCTATCAATTAAATAAGGCTTTGATTCTATTTGCTGAACATCAGCATACTTAGCGTCAAATATCATCACTCCAGACCTGTTTTCGTTTGATAAGTTCATCTGTGAAAATCTATCTCTTTCAGCTTTCAAGTCCTCTGGTCTAACATTCTGACCGATTTTAGCCATGAATCTTATCGTTGCTGACTGCTCAATTGCATCTTGCATTCCTTGATTCTGAATATCAAGTAACTTTAAAGTATTACTCATTGCACCGTTTGATTCTCCAAAGAACTCATCTCTATAGAAATATTGATTAAGGATTCCGACTTTATCAAACTCAATGGCACCAACTTCACCATTAATAAACCTGTATCTAAGCCATAACTTTTTTCTATACTCTACTACTTCAGCATTACTAGGAAGTAAAGGATATAAGCCTATAATCTTTGTTTCGTCTTTATTAAATAACGGTGCAATTATTGCAGTGTTATGAACACTTAAAATAGTTGCTAGTTTATATAAAAACTTTGTTGTATCCATTATTGGATTCGGTTTGTATTGAAGTATCTTGTTTAGTTCTGGTCTTGCTTTGCCTGTAACTTCAGGCTTTAATTTACTGACTTGATTAGCGAAAGTGTGTATTGCTGACCTTGTCAAATCCATCTCGTATAATCCACCGTCATAAGTGGTAAAAGATGGAGTGTAAGCATTGAGTGTCCTAAAGTAACTATTAATCGCTACTTGTTCTTTTTTCTTCGGAAAAAATATATCTATAATTCCCATTTTTCACCACCTTATATCATATTTCTATAACTTTCTAAGTTTCTTTCATAAACAACATAAGCGTCTAGCAATGCAGCAAAGCCGTCTATACGTTTTTTCTGATTGCTTGATTTCATAGGTTGAATATTGTTATTTTTGTCTATATCAATTGCCACGTTTGTTAAATTCCATTTAAGAATTGGATTGTTATTGTAAATAATCTTCTTGCTTGATAAATCAGCCCCTAAGTTCTTCATTGGACTTGATAATGTCTTTTTCCCTTGAATAACAGACTCCATTGATTCTTGACCGAAGTTCGCTTTCATGTCTTCTACGAAGTATTGAGCTGACCAAGAGTCATAACCCACCTTGTATAAGTAAATGTCCTTTTCTTCCATCATCTCTTTGAACCATGTAACTACATCTCTGTAATGAACCTTGTTTCCTTGACTTGTTCTCAATAAACCTCTATCCTTCCAAATATCGTATGGAATCTTATCTTCTTTAGCTCTTTGTTCTAATAATTCTTCAGGTAACCAAAACATAATCTCAACGTAAATATTATTATCGCCAGGCACTTGGAATAAAATACAAGCACTTGTAAGGTCTGTTGTACTTGATAAGTCGACTCCACCAATCCCATACCTTGGCTTTAATTCTTTGATATCAAACTTGGCTTCATTATTAGCTTGTTCAAATGTCAGCCATGATTCGCCTGTTGTTTCTCTGATGTTAAAGTCTTTGCACACAAGGTTTTTAACAAGCAATGGATTTGCTTTTGCTTTATTAACCTTGCTTTGTAAATTATCAAGCTTTTTGATGGTTCCCAAGCCTGGATTGGCTTTCTTCCAAGCCTTTTCATCTACCCACTCTTTCCTTTCGTCTAGTTCATAAATAACTGGAAGTAATCTTTCGTTTTTATATCCCTCTGGATCTCCATAACCATTTATAACTAATTCGCACTCATCGTATAATCTATCAAAAACTGATTCTCTTACTGTACCTGCAGTACTTGTAACAAATATCAGCGGTTGGTCTCTTGAACTCGTACCGTCTACGATAACATCGTATAAATTAATGTCTTTCCAAGCGTGGACTTCATCGAATAAAGCTCCATGCACGTTAAGACCATCTAATGTATCTGAATCTCTACCTAAAGGCTTAAATATTGAATCGTTAAGTTCTGAATTGATTTCTCCAACTAAAGTTTTAAGTCGTTTGTTGAGTGCTGGACTCTTTTTTATCATTCTCTTAGCTTCAAGCCAAATGATTTTGGCTTGGTCTTTTTTCGTGGCTACAGAAAATATTTCTGGCCCTAACTCTCCATCCGCTATCATTAGATATAAACCAATAGCAGCCGATAATGTTGATTTCAATTTGTTATCGTAAAGGCTTTTTATCCTCTACTTCTATATGTCTCCATATAGTTCAGCATACATTTTCACCTCGTTGAGGTGTCGGGCACTCGTGAGTTCATTATATTCTGTACTTTTTACAATAAAAAAGCACAGGTTCAAAACCTATGCGTTACGGTGATTAAGGCTTTTTACTTCCTTAATTTACCTCGGTATTAACTTTGTTGATTTTCAAATTCAATCATAATTCCTTCTAAATCATATCTTTTGTTTTTAGAAGTGTTTGAAGGCTTTATTTTGTAAGGTTCTTTTTTCATTGTTCGGTATATAGAACTTGTAACTCCACCTTTGATACCAAAGTATTCACATAAGAACTTCGGGCTTTTAAATTCTTTCTTTGTTCCATCTGGAAATACTGCATAACACTTTTTAAAGTTAGGGTGGTTATTTGTCATGAACTCACTAACTTGTTTTCTGTATTCGTCACTGTGGGTTTTACCTTTCATCCCTCTTGGGTGTTCGTGGGTAACTCCCCAAACAACTTGACCGTTTGTCATGCAATTATTTTCTTTTTTAGATGCCCATTCTCTTTGGTGTTCTATTTGATATTCTGTTTGTGGTTTTCCTTTCATCCCTTTAGGATGTTCATCATATACCCTTCCACCATTCCCACCAAGTGATACATTATAACCTTTATTTCTGTTAGAGGTATCATATTTTTCAATATACTCAATTTCCTTTTCACATGCATCTTCAAAAGTTAAGTTTTGCAATAGTTTTATATGTTCAAAATTATCAAACCCATACTTTTGAATTGCATTCCAAAAGGGTCTATTTTGGTTTTCTTTGATTGGCGGTTTATATTCAATCCCCTTACCTCTCCATCGTCTTCTTGTATTATTTGTAAATCCTATATATTTTTTATCATTGAATTTGTTAATATGCATATATACGGTATATTTCAAGGTTTCCAACCCCCTTTCCTTATGCCTTATTATATCATATTAAGAATGGTAAATCAACACTGTGCTCCACCGATTTTACCCGATTGTTCACTAACACATCACTATGTTAGGCGGCAAATCTCTACCGTTTTTTCGTCCAACAATTAAAACTACTTCATGGAACTTCCGAAGGCCTGTAATCTTATCTACAATTCCAAACATCGCTGACACTAAAGCTTTTTGCCATAATTCCAAAATAAAAGGCTTACCACCCATTGAACCTTTAGAATGCTTGCAATAGCTTTCTATGAATTCAAGAGCATGGTTAGCCTTAGTTGCTGAATACTCATATTCACTTTTTGGATTGTTAATAATGTTTTCAACTAGTTCTTTGTAAACAAGCTTTACTTTTCTTGATGTAATCTCTTCGCCAGTCTTAATCAAATGGTTATAATGTACTATCGCATTTGAAAAAGGCGTAATCACTTTTCCTCACCTCTTTTCAAGAAGTCATCAAAGCCATCATCGACAACCTCTTCAGTCTTTGGTAATAAATCGCTTAATTGTCTAACTGTAGCAGTGTATCTATTAATCATTGTGTTATAAGACTTCTGGGCGGGATTTTCTACAATCATTTTCTGTTTTCCTTGTTCAAAAGGATAAGTAGGACCTTTAGTTTTAATATCATCTTCAAGTAAATCAAGGGTAATACTCATAAAAGCTACCCTATCAATTAAAGTCTTGGCAAGTTCTTTCTTATCATCCGATATCTGACTAAATACTTCTAAATATCTTTGTCTTATCTCTTCTATTTTCTCATCTTGTTTAGCCTTACTCATTTGTCTTGACATAGTAACCTCCTTTCTTGACCCCCCTTATGATAATTTTTCCTGTGCGTTTTTTTAATG
>ERZ1032924.23-NODE-23-length-30868-cov-6.642196_pt1 | contig 30868 bp, 29 predicted proteins | sample MGYA00516956_ERZ1032924 | MGnify/ENA primary metagenome ERZ1032924 (study PRJEB33719, sample SAMN04262513) | wastewater metagenome | biome: rural village; feature: composting latrine chamber; material: composting feces with ash | place: El Salvador | collected... | reverse complement strand
TGCATGTGTTAAGCACGCCGCCAGCGTTCGTCCTGAGCCAGGATCAAACTCTCCAACAAAACCAAAAAAGTTCAGCCAGAAAAAATCCCAACCAAAAAAACAAACAAACAAAAAAACAACACACTATCAAGTTCACAAACAACACCCCCAGCGTCCTTCGGTGGGCGTAAATCCCACCTCCAGAAGGGGTAGCCATTCAGTTCCAATCGGATCTTCCGGCGAGGATCAACTTTACCGAGGTTGCCCATCCTTGTCCAGCCGCACCTATCGTGACCCGCAACACAGGCAGTGAAACCCCCTCTGAACTGCGAAGATAAGCAACAAAGCTTTCGGAGCGGAGGTTACTCGGCGCACCCGGTTCGGGCGTGTCCGCACCCAATATCTGTGGGCAGTGAACTTCTTCTGACAGGACGGTGGGGCGCCTGAGGGTGCCTTCTTACAGGAAGGCGAGAGGGCTGAACCTGGACAGGACGGTGAGAGGGCTGAATGCACCTGGAAGCGTCAGCGAATAGCGGCCTGAAAAGACGAAGAGTGCCCCTGCGATCGCGGGGGCACTTTTCATTAGCTTCAGCAGCAAGGTTTGGTGCTGGGGTTTCGAGGCTGGTTAGCCTCGTTTGTAGTGGAGCTCCGTTTCCGGGCCTTCAAGGGTCAGTGTGTCTCCGTCCACGGCACCCTCGGTGATCTGCTCCAATGCGCCCAGGTAGGTGGTTTCAAATGCCATCTCGTCGTCACCACACCACATCTGGGTCGCAGCTGCGGGTCCGAGGTCAACAGCCCCCTCGTCGACGGTCAGCGTTCCCATGATGTTGTTGCAGCCAGCGGTGCCGTGGTAGGACCCGTCGTCTTCAACAACGAACTCGACTGGGTTACCTGCAGGTTTCTCCAGTTCGCCTTCGCTGGTTTTGCCGTTCTCGAAAGTCCATGTTCCGGCGATGGTTTCGAGTGTCACTGGGGTGAGTGGCGTATCGCCTTTCGACCCTCCGCCTCCTATCGCAGAGTCTCCGGAAGCGTCGCTGCACCCTGCCAACGCTCCAGCCACAACGAATGACATAGCCGCAAAAACGGACAATCCCTTTTTCATATTTTCTTGTCCTCCACACATTGGTTTTCGCCAAACAAAAAGTGCTCGGAAGAGCCGGGGATGTCCCGGCTACGCGCCAACTCGCCCATTATCTAGTCCCTACACACACCACATCAACAGGGGACAGGTTTCTTCAACAAATCGTGATGGAACCGCGACTGTCCTCGTACTTCATTGTGAGGTGCAAACATGCCAGGACGGAGCGGCCAATCTGTGCGAAACTGACTGTTATGAACGTGCGTCACAGAGTTACGCCACTGCTCAGGCATCGCAAAGTCGACACCCCCTTGGGGACCCTAGTGCTCGTTGCTAGTTCCCGCGGCCTCGTGCGAATTGCGTTCGAGGGCGATGAGCAAGTGGATGAGCTCGTGCGTTCCGGCGTCATAGGCGTTTCGCGCTCGGGGGACGACGAGTGCGATGAAGGCTCTTTCCTCGATTCTGCGGAAGAGCAGCTCGAAGAGTACTTCCGAGGCGAGAGAGAATCGTTTGCTCTTGTACTGAACCTTTCGCCAACATTGCCTGGCCCGCAGGGCGCCCCTAACCCGTTCGTTTCGCCGAACGCAAAGTTCCACTCAAAGGTGCAAATTGCGCTGCTCTCAATCCGGTTCGGGGAAACCGCAAGCTACGCAGACGTGGCTCGGCTTCTTGGATCCGTGGGGGCGGCGCGCGCAGTAGGGACAGCTTGCGCTACGAACCCACTTCCGATCGTGCTCCCATGCCACAGGGTGGTTCGGGCCGACGGAAAGCTAGGCGGCTACACGAGCGGGATCGACAAAAAGCGCAAACTGCTTGAACACGAATCTGTCCAACTCTCAGACCCTGCGTAAGGCGAAGCCTTCAGAAAAGCAAAAATCCCCGCCGAAACGGGGATCCTGTGGAGCTAGGCGGATTCGAACCGCCGACCTTCTCATTGCGAACGAGACGCGCTACCAACTGCGCCATAGCCCCAACGTTGCGGACCAACTTTAGCGCAGTCCTACGCGATGCGACAAGCTGGGGAGCACGTGACAGCAGCCACGATGAAATCCTTCCCCTTTTTTGTCAATTACTGGGCGCGACGTTGGTCCAGGACCGCATCCAAATCGAACCTGAATGTGGGGTTCGAAGATGTCTCAATCTCCTCGACCGTCATCGGTGTCTTCGTTGCACGTATAGGACGCCCCGGAACGGCAGCAGACTGCGTATTGCTGCGAACATCGACAATGTCGGTATGCGTGTGCACAACCCTGTTTCGCACCTGTGGGCGTTTTGTGTGTAGCGCTGCGGGCATTGGAACGTAGTCCCACTCACCGCCGCTAGCGGCAGGCAACTCCTCCGGATAGGAGGGCTTCACCCCAACGGCTCCGCGGGCCTGCGATCTCAGAGACTCCGCCAGTTGAGTGCTGGTCTTCGTTGTGCTTACGTCGGAAACTTCTACGGCCTCCAATCGTGCTTCTTCAACCACACGGGGCTTCCTGGCGCGAACCTGGTTCTTCTGGGGAGCGGCACCTGCGGATCTCTTTTGAGGTTTCGTCGCGGCACGCAGAGATGCTCGTAACTCCGCCATGCGTGCATCCTCCGCCTCGGCGATCTTTTGTGCCTGCCTACCGGCCAGTACAGAGGAGGTCAAACTTGCGCCGAGGAACGCCACAGGCAACAAAACCCACGCCCACGCAAGGGCGCCGACGACCGCCAGGACTATGAAAACTGCTGTGAGCACTGTCCCCACTCCCGCGGTGACCATGCGTCGCTTAGCAGCCGCCTTTTCTACGGAAACTCTGGACGCCCTACGTGCCTTCAGCGCAGCATATTCGCGGGCCGCGTCCTGGTGAATACCGCGGGCCTTAGGGCGCTCTTCGCTTGAAGTGGGACGTGCGTCCGCCGTTGGCTCGCTCATCTGGATACCTGTCCTTGCGGGGCTTGAAGTGTGGGCAAGAAGAGGGCGCGAGGAGGGCTCCTCCACTGGCGCCATCTCCGAAAAAGTCGGATTAAGCAGAGTCAGCGAACCTGAGAAACGATCCCCTTCCCGAGACGTCACAATCGCGTGTTTACGATCAACCCAGGATGGGACCGCGTATGCGACCAGTGCTGTCGCCACCATCGCAAGTATCAGTCCCGCTATCTCCACCCCTCCAAGATAGAAGGGAAGCGGCCGCAAAATCGCCACGCCACACCGAGGACTGCCGACGAACCCCTCGTACAAGGCCGTTTTTCACACTGATGAGGCCGAATGAAGAGGGTCACTTGACCAAACGGCAACTAGCGCCGCCGGATCCTCTCAACGAGTGGGCCGGACTCCAAATCCTCCGCGTCCACCCCGAAAGAAACATGATCCTCCCAGTTTCCGGCAATGGACATAAAACGGGGTTTGTATCCTTCCTCGCGCAACTGGAGTTTTCGGCACAGCCCCAAAGAGCGTTCATTGTTCGGCCTAACGTTGACTTCAACGCGGTGCAGCCCCAACTCACCAATAACAAGATCGATCACCGCTGCCACCGCCAACGAGGTGACCCCCAGGCCACCCCATCGCTCCGCGATCCAGTACCCCAAGATCCCCTGGCTTAGAGCGCCGTGCTCCACTGCGCCCATGGTCACTTGACCCGCGATCTCCCCGTTCACTTCGATGACCATTGTGAGCGCGGACTTATCACGCATTTGCTCATCCAATTGGCGGGTAAACTGGTGCCACGTGGGGAGCTTCTCGACGGATCCGGGTGGGAGCGTCGCATCCCAGGGTTGCAACCACTCTCGATTCGCGCGACGGACAACTTCCGAACGATAGTGATCCTGTCCCAATCCGGGCCGCACCACAACAGAGACCACGCCACTGTTCGGCCGTACCAGACCCTCCAGCGCGATCCCTTCGAAGCGGAGCTCAAGATCTGAGGCGTCTCTCCCCCAAACGCGTTTTTTCCCAAACCTGGAGAACATGTCAGTGCCACGCCCCTTCCCTGCAGCGGCGTAGGCACACTAGTCGAGCAACATGCACGTCAGCTGGTCCCCGACACTCACGTCCGTCACATCTTCGGGCACAATCGCCAAAGCGTTGGAGGCAGCCATCGCCGACAGCCAGAGGGCATCGGGCTGACCCATAACGGTCGCCTCGTACCCCTCTCGCGGATCGCCGGTGAGTTTAACCCTCACAAATTCCCGGCGCCCCCTCGGCGAATACCATCCACGGTTGACGGAAGCCTTCACCGCAGAACGACTCAACCTAGCCCAACCCTGCATTTTCCTCAGTGCGGGCCGAACATAGACTTCAAACGCAACCTGCGCCGACACGGGGTCGCCAGGCAACGCGAAGACCGGGGTGGGTCGCCCCGACTCTTCTCCGATCACACCAATCCCCAGCATGTTTCCCGGCCATGCTGCGACTCTGTCAAAGCGGACGTCTCCCAAAGTGGCGAGAACCTCCCTCACCGTGTTCCCCGAACCGAACGAGATTCCGCCAGTTGTAAGGACCAGGTCCGCCCGCATCAGTTGGTCCTCCATCAGATCCTGGAGGCGACGAGGATCATCTGGGACCGCCGTCACTCGGAACACGTCAGCCCCGGCTTCCCTTGCCGCTGCCGCCAGCGCGTGTCCGTTGGCGTCGAACACCGTTCCGGGACGAGCGGGAGAGCCGGGCTCTATCAACTCGTCGCCAACCGAGATGATGATGACTCGGGGTTTAGGGTGCACCACAACTCGCTCTCGGCCTACAGCAGCCAAAGCCGCGATTTGTGGGGCCCCGAGCCGAGTGCCGCGTTGCAGAACTACGGCCCCCGCCTTCAGGTCTTCCCCGCGAGTTCGCACCAGCTCCCCGACCGCGACGTGCGTGTTCACCGCCACGTCCCTGGTTCCCAGGTCCGTGAACTCCAGCCCCACCACGCAATCCGCTCCGATAGGCATAGGCGCACCAGACGCAATCCGGACGGCTCCCCCGTCCACCAGCGCTTCCGGGTCGACGTCTCCCGCGGTTACTTCCGCTGTCACCATTAATCGCACGGGAGTGGAGGGAGAAGCCCCCTCCAGATCTGCGGAACGCGCGGCGTACCCATCTGCCGCCGCAACGTCGGCAACGGGGTGATCAAAGGGCGCAATCACGTCCTCCGCCAGGACACAATCGGCGGCATCTGCCAAAAGCTGATCCAACGGCGGTTGCTGACCGACCGCCGACAGGCAGTCCTGGTAGAACTCGGCAACAGAACGCATTCGCGGAATCCCTCTCTCAGTTGGAGCTCTCAAGCAGTGAACGCATCAAGTCTTCCACGTTCTGCTTCGACTCCGGGTCATCAAGAGCTATCTGCAAATGGGCACTCAGATACCCCAGCGGGGTTCCGGTATCGTAACGGGGCCCCTCGTACACAACAGCGTGAAGACCACCCCCGGCCGAGGGATCCATTCTTGCCAACTCCGCAAGCGCGTCCGTCAACTGCACTTCGCCGCCACGTCCAGGGGGGATCGTCTCAAGAACATCGAAAACTGCGGGGTCCAGGACGTAGCGACCGGCCACTGCATACTCGGAAAGCACGTCTTCCAAAGGCGGCTTCTCGACCAGCTCGGTGACTCGGATCAGATTCCCCTCGCGGATCCCAGGAAGCGAGGCGGGTTCATACCCGATAGATCCGTACGCCGTTGCTTCCTCAGGCGTCACTCTGATCGCGGCGATCACGGAGCCACCCAATTCGTTGCGGACGGCAACCATCTGGGCGAGGAGGTCCTCATTTTCTGGTACCAAATCATCCGGCAGTAGAACCGCGAACGGCTTATCCCCGACATGATCCGCAGCCTGTGCCACGGCGTGTCCAAGTCCGGCGGGGTTAACTTGGTTCACCTCGTCAATTGACACTCCTTCAATCCGGGATCTTAGCGCCCGAAGGTTTTCCTCTTGGGGCGCCCCACTGACGATTTCTTCCAGTTCAGGATCGGGCTGGAAGTATTCCAGGATCGCTTCCTTCCCTGGGCGGGTGACAAAGAGAATATCGTTGAGGCCTGCTCCTGCGGCTTCTGTCACAACGTAGTCGACGCAGGGCCGGTTTCCCAGAGGCAAGAGCTCCTTGGGGACGATTCTTGTAAAAGGCAGGAACCTGGTTCCAAGGCCTGCGGCGGGGACGACGGCATTTACCACTTCATTGGGATTGTCTACCATGGTTGAAGACTAGCAATGCTTGAAGAACGGGTGCGCGGCCGCACTGGTTTCGTCTCTCTTAAATGGTGTACGAGGGGAGAAGATTGGTCCGGCGCTCCGGAAGGGAGTCAAGTTGACCACCAGCGGATCAGGCCCCTCAGGAGAGAGATACCAGCGGCAGAAACTCGCCGACCAGGCCCGAAGAGACCGTGACACACGCCGCCGCAAACGCATCTGGCGAAAAACGCTTTTGGCAGGACGGAAAGCTCGCTTCGCTACCAATCGCCCAGCTCAACATCAAAACGGTTTGACGACGGGACTCTCCGATTTGATAGGGGCTCGCATTAGACCCGGGGACGTCGTTGCCACCTACGTTCCTTTTGGTGCGGAGCCTGACGTGGCTCCGTTCACCGAAATGCTCCTGGATAAAGGCGCTGTCGTCCTGGTCCCGGATTTGTCGATCCCGCCGGATGGCCCGCGGATGCCGTTTCGCCGGGTCGACCGTGGCACTGCTGACGGCGGCCACCTCAGCGAAAAGGATGTGAAGGTCGTTATCGTTCCAGCGCTGGCCCTCGACAACCGGGGTATGCGCCTTGGGCGGGGGGCCGGGTGGTACGACAGAGCTTTGCGCCGTTTCAGTGGCGAAAATACTGGAGCCGCTGAGGGGCCGATGCTCGTGGGAGTCTGCTACGACGACGAATTCCTCAAAGACTCCGTCTTGCCTGCCGAGTCTCATGATCTTCCCCTGGACTATGTGGTGACCGAAACACAAACCGTGAAGCTTCAAGGCTGAACGCTAGGTGCGGGAATCCGAGCTAACTAAGAGCACAGCCCATTAAGGAGTATCCACAAACCCGTTGAGTGGTAGTTGTCCCAGGAATCGGAATGGGGAACGCTCGGTGGCATGTTTTCTCACGCTTCCGGTAACAGCACCCAGCCCAGTTTCCGCGGCCCCGTCATACGCCCAGGGTTGACGTCGATCCGCCGGCACGCAAAGACGGCTCTGGTCCTAGTCGTGGTACTCGGCGCCACGATTTTTACAGTGTTGGCTCTTCGTGGGCCCGCCGAGGGGATTCCCGTGTTGGTAAGCAGCAAAGATATTGAAGGCGGGGGTGCAGTATCGCCGGGGTCGGTCCGCGTCCTTTTCTTGCCCTCGGAAGCCGTGCCGGACAACGCATTACGGAGCGTTGATGAACTTGACGGGTTGGTCGCAACACGAGACGTGGTAAAACAGACTGTCCTAACGTCGGATCAGCTTGCCGAGGAAGCAGCGGTCTCAGCAGGGTACTCGCGGCTTTCCATCCCTCTTAGCTTTGAACACTCACACATCGCAAGCGGTGACGTTGTCCAGATTTGGGGACCCCTAGGCAGTTGTTCAGATGCGACTTGTCCTGCGCGTCTGCTGGCTTCAAATGTGCAGATACTCGCGGTGTCGGAGGAGGATCAGGGCCTTCTTGCAGGCAGTGGCGGACCCTACGTAACCCTGCTTGCGCCCGCCACCGACGTCCCAGCGATCCTGCACGCTAGTGAGGCGAGCTCAGTGCATTTTGTTATACCCTCGCCAAGGTCGGAATAACTCGAGCACCCCTGGTAGGCGCTCCCGAAGCACTGAAAAGGACTCCAAATGTTACAAGGTTTCAAAGAATTCATCAGTCGTGGCAATGCCATTGATCTTGCAGTCGGCGTCGTAATTGGCGCGGCATTCGGCGCAATCACCGAAGCAATTACGAACAACTTCATAAGCCCTCTGATTGCGGGACTCTTCGGAACCCCCAGCTTTGACACATGGGGTCAGTTCCAAATCCATCTGTTTGGCGACGAACCCGCGCTTGTCCAACCCGGTGTGATTCTCACCGCACTGGTGAACTTCCTGATCATCGCGTTCGCGATCTACTTCTTTGTCGTTTACCCGATGAACATGCTCAACAAGAAGAAGGACGAGCTCTTGGGTGTTGAGGAAAAAGAGGAAGAGGTCTCCCCTGAGGTGGAGCTGCTCTCTCAGATCCGCGACGAACTCAAGAAGGCCAGCGTCTCTGGCGCTGAACCAGCAGCAGATGCAACAGGTGAAGTCGCTAACGACTGAGTCCGCTGACAAAGTGAGGCCATCTCCCACGGGAGGTGGCCTCACTTTTTGTGTCATGAGAAGTAGAAGTCGGCATCGCTGTCATCCTTATCCAACCCAAGCCAGTTTCTACTCACGCCGCATGACCGGACTAGGACACGGGTTGACGCGCAACAGCGCATCATTGTGTGCCAGGCGGCGTAGCGAGGTCGTTTGTTCATACAGCGGACCATTTGACCGGGGCCTAAGACCACTTGGAAATACGGAGAGTCCACATCGTCGTTCTGGATTGCACCCCGATCACCAGTGCGGCGGGATGTTCTCCTTCAACCAGCGTTCCTTCGCGGAGTCAGACACGCTGGGAGAAGATTCCTGTTCCACTACCGAACTGGTACGCGGCTCCGGATCACGCAATGCCTGGTGAATATCCTTGAGTTCCCCGCTCGCTAAACGGTCAAGGTCCACGCGACTGAGTCTGACGGCCACTCGTTTCCCACGACGACTTCCTTTAGCCGGCTTTCCCGAGCTGTCTTTCATCCCGGTCAGCTGTTCCGAGTTCGGCGAGCAACGTTCTTTAGGACCGCGTCGGTCTGTGCACCTCGACGAGTGATCCCAAGGAGCTCCCGGAGTTCCTCTTGCACAAGTTTGTCCGAGGCCTCCGGATCATCACTGCGGATCCAAAGCGCCAATTCATCCAGTTGATCGTCGCTGTAAGCAGCGAGCGGCAACCCCCTTGCAAAGACGGGGCGAGGGCCACGGTCAGGGTGCGCGTCAGTGGGGACCTGCCCCTCTTCGTCCGATTCTGGTGAAACGGTTGGCTTCTCGCTGTCCTCGTCCTCTACGTCTGCTCCCTCATCCGACTGTTCTTGGTGGAAAAGATCGGGTTGCTCTTCCTCCGTCTCTTCCTCGTCGTTCAAAGCTGCGTCCGCAATAACGGTTTCCTCGCCGACAGAATCTGCGAAAGGAAGGGGTGCGCCTTCCAGGGCTTCCTCGGTCAACGTAAGAATGTCTTGGCTTTCAACATCGAGAATCCCCACGTCGTCGGCCTCAAGTTCAGCTTCGGCCGCCTCCTCGTGGGGGTCCGCGGCAGTTTCAGCCGAATCATCCTCGACGATTGCGGCCGCCACTGGTTGGGGTTCCTCTTCGATTTCGGCCACCCCAAGTGCTTCCGCGGCCGCGGGAGTCAAGGGCAACCCGACGCGCGCGTAATACTCATCCACCGCATCCAAGGTGAGATCAACAATCTTGCGGGCTTCACGGTTGGGGTCAATAAACACTGACATAGAAAGCACTGTGCGAACCTTCCACCCCAGGCTTTCTAACCGCTTCGTCCAGTGTCTATTACGAATGCGTTGCGAGGGCTCATTCATGTAAGCCTCGTTGTCGGTCAGGATCGCAACCAACAACTCATCGGGCACTTCAGGGTGTCCGATAGCCAGTGGAATCTGCATCCCGCCCTCAACGCCAAGGTTCGGAACGACGTTCAGCCCAAGACGGTGCAACCGCTCTGCCAGATCGGTAAGAAGCTGCTCGGGTTCCATGTCGATTTCTGTTTGATCACGGTCTTCGAGTTCTGAAAGCTCCCCAGCCACCTTGAGCAGGTCCAAGAGCACCTTCTCACCCTTGTGGTGCAGCCTGGACTCATCGATGTCGTCGGCGCTGAGCGTGGAGATCACGGTGACCTCGTCCCCCACACCCAATCCCAAATTCTCCATCCACTCGGTGCCATCATCCGTTGAGAGCACACCGAAATCATGGATTACACGACCGTGAGGGGTCTTGGCGAAGCCGACGGAGATTATGACTTCGTCAGCCCCGGTAACCGCCAAATCAGCCGGGAACATGACAATGTCTTCGGCACCACCGGCAGCTATGAGCTCTGCTTCCGTTTGCGGATCGGCACTTGCTGCCCGGGTGAGAGCCGTCCGGATCCGTTCCGCATGCCTCTCACTGAACGTCACAACCGCCAACGACTTACCATCGGGGTCCCGCAAGTGATCCATGACCAGTTCTACAACCGCGTCTACCTCATCCTTCGAAGACTCGATTGCGTGGCTCCCCGGGGCCGGCATACCGGTTCCCTGGACCTTCACGAAGCGAACTGTTCCACTGGACGCAGGTGTAGGTACTGCCACATGGGAGTCTGCCAACCCAAGGCTGGACAAGATTCGGTACGCCAATTGCCCAGTCGGCATCTGCTCCGGCTCAATTTCGACCACTGGAAGAGGCGTCCCCAGGGTCTCACCTGTGACCTCGCCAGGCGCGGGCCGGGTGTTCTCCACAACCACGGATTGGTCTGCCGAAGCGAGGATAGGAACCACCACCGCCACCGGAAGGTCTCTGAGGCCCGCGACAATAACCGCATCCACGGAGCGGCCGGACCGAACCAGTGCAGCCGCTTGGCTTGGCGCCGCGACCACAATCGGCATCAAATCCCACGGAAGGTTCGACGTCGCGAAAAGGTCCAGGGGATTCACGCCATCCTGCAACGCCGAGATCAGGTCAGAGCGCTGCTGCGGGTAGAGCCCCAACGACTCCCAGCCGCGGGCCCGCACCAGGCGCACCAACTCCGGCCCCAAAGACGCAACCTGCAGCGCATCTAGCTCCTGTGTTCGGGCCAAGCATTCCTGCAGTCCCTCCGGATCGAAGCCCCCCAGTCGTGGTTCGGAACTCAGCATGAAGCTGAGCGCCGACGCCCACCAAGCAAGGTCCAATTCCAACGCGAGGGATTCTCCGTCTACCCCCCTTGCCCTGAAATCTTCAACCAGCGGCTCAAGGCCTCGCTCACGGAGCTCGGCCTGGATCGCACCCAACTCTGGAACCTCTTTAGCCCTCTCCGGCTCCTGGTACAACCGCTCCAGAATCGTCGCCAACTCCTCGACATAAATCGCGTCAAGGTCACCGTAAACCGGTTCCAGGTAGGGACGAAGCACGTCTAGCTCAACGGTGGCCTGCCTCCAGGTCTCTTCGAGTTCATCAATCGAGTCGGGCACCGTAGGCCACGAATCCCGATCAGACTGATTGCTCCAGTCCAATCGGACTGATTGGACCCCTACCAGGGCTTCGTGCAGATCCTCTACATGAACCCCGGGGCGCACCAAGTCACGTGCCTGGCGAACCAGATCGCGCCGGCGGGATCGCTTAAGGTTAATGTTCTTGGACTTCCGCCACTGCTTGGGCGCCGTAGCAACCACCATGTCGGCGGGGGAACGCTCCAGAGCGTCCTGCTTGAAAATATCCAAGTTAGCGCGAACGCGGGCGAGAAGGTCAAGCTGCTCCTTCCAGAGGCGAAGCGTAGAGGCCTGACGCAGGTCACACCGTGCTGCCGTGGTGCTCATCTGCATGCGCATTGCAGGAAGAATCTCGTCCGTCAGGCGCCCTAGCGCGCTCAGGATCGGGCCGATCTCTTCTGCCTCCGCGATCTCCACGCCATCCCACGCGCTTACCTCCGCGCGTTTGGTAAACAGCCCCAGCTCAGAGGCACGCGCCAGCAGCTCCCGCGTTTCTTCCCCACCGTCCGAGGAAATCTGCGACAAAACCACCTTCGGCAAACGTACCTGCGTCGCGGGAGGGTTGGGCAAAGACGTGAGATCCGTGAGTGCTTGCAAGGCTTGGAAAGCGGACACATTCCACGGGGGGAAAGGCTGGTGAAGTGCCTCCGTGTACCCGGAAAGCGTTTCGCGAGAGCGCTTCAACTCTGTTCGAAACTCTTCTGTGTCCCGGTCAGTCTCAACAAGTTCCTCGCTCAGGGCCGCATCAAGAAGCCTTTGCGCTATGTCTTGATCGTTCCCTTGGGGGGTGAAGTTTGCGACGACCGAAGTTACGCCCGTGTCGTCGAATACGTCCATGAGGTCGGAACAGAACCTGGGCCCGTTCGTTAGGACCAAAACGCTGCGTCCCGACTTCGCAATTGCGGCTGCGAAAGAAGCCGTCGTGCTGCTGGCAATGTCCCTGCCATTCACGCGGGCAATCAGGGAGCCACCGTCCGCCACATTTTCGACTATGTCCAAGACCTGCGGCGTTTGGTCACCCAGACCAACTTCGCGCCATGGGTCACGGTCATAGGGGTTCGGCTCGATTTGTGGGGCGCCGATGTCTTGGCGAGCATCAGGGTCCCCCGCAAGCGCTCGCACGATCGGGGACTGGGCTAGCTTGTCGGTTTCCTGTAACTTCCGGTAAATGCTGCCTGCGGGGTGGGAGTACATTCCGAGCACGTGCTCTTCACGCAACTCAAAACCATCCAGTGACTCCCCAAGAACACGCAGGTGATCGAACGCGGTCCCCGGAAGGAATCCCTCCGGCCCGCGCATCAAGTCCCCAAGGGCTTCCGTATCAACTTCGGCCCCTGCGCTAGCAAGGGCTCCCAACAATCGGGAGTTGACCTCGACACCGGGAAGCAGTTGCAGTGTGACGGTTCCGTCGTCTGCGACGTCAAAGTTTACGCGCCGCAGCAGGACGGGAACGTCGGCGCCGCCCAAGCCGTCCCAGGTCGCGGTACCGATCGCCAGGTGCACATCAACCGCGCCATACATTTCCTTCTGCTTTGAGGCTGCATCAAGGAGTGCGTTGACTTTTGAACTGACCTCATTGAGGGCCGTGCGTTCTCTGACCAAAGTGTCCAGTCGCGTCACGTGGTCTACGTAGAGTTGCGCAATCCCTCCAGGGTGAACGTCTTCCAGTCGCACCCTCTGCGAAACGAAGGTGCCGGCGTCCTTGCGCAACAGGTCAACCATGTCGCTGGACCAGCCATCTACCGTGTCTTCGAAAGTTGGAGAGGGGGTTGCCGCGGATCCCTCGTCCCCCTCCTGTCCCTCGACGGACTCCACAGACTCATCAGAGGGCGAAGGCGTCACAACAGGCTCTTGAACACGGGTGCCATCTTCCCGCGGGCTCTGATCGGAAACCGGGGTCTCCGGAGCAGGGGCATCGGCACTTGAGTCGTTTTCACCTTTCGGCTGGGCTTCATCCGCGACTTCGGTGTCTTTTGAAACAGCAGTCGGGGCCTCGCCGCGATTCGTCGCGGAAGGCTTCGGCTGCTTACGTGAGAAAAATCTACGGGCCACGGAACCCAGGGTATCTACGAAACGTTCCAAGTTGGCTACGCCTTGCCGTGATGTGAGCAAGAAAAGGGAAACTGTTCCGCCCGGCGTCGCACCTTCCTCCGCGCGGTTTGCTCAACGCCGTAAGGCGCACCAAGATTAGTAGTGCAGACGGCAAGAGGAAGAAGGACCCCACAATGGCCGACGCCAAGCCAACCGCACATGTCCCCGCAGCAGGGAAGATTGTTTTCGCCCACCGCGGTCTCAACCACCAGGCTCCAGAAAACACGATGCCGGCTTTCCAGTTGGCGGCCGACTCGGGTGTCGAGTGGATAGAAACCGATGTGGACATCCTGAAGGATGGGACGGCCGTAATCCTCCATGATTCAACGCTGGACCGGACCACAAACATGTCCGGAAGCATGTATCTGTTTACGGTCGAAGATCTCCCTTCGATCGACGCCGGCGCGAAATTTGGGAAGGGGTACGAGGGAACCCCCATTCCGACCCTGGACGATCTGATCGACTTCCTGAACCGCAACCAAATCAACGCAAACATTGAGATCAAGCCCCATGAAGCGGGCGAGGCGGGGACGATGAAACTCATCGACCAGGTCATCACCGCCTTGGAGAAGCTTGATCCGGAGCGCGAAGTCATTGTGTCCTCGTTCTCCTCACTTACCCTGGAACGGTTCCACCAGAAGGCGCCCCAGTACGCAATCGCCCAGCTGTTCGATAAGTACACGTTAAGGCCGGAATGGCTGTCGGTCTTGGAGATGGTGGGCGCCACGTACATTCACGTCGAAGACGCGGACCCGCTGAGTGACGACGGGCTGAAAGAGGAATATGTGCGGGCGTTCTTAGACGCGGGATATGGCGTCAACGTCTGGACCGTTAATGATCCGAAGCGCGCTCAAGAGCTGTTCGACTGGGGTGTGACCGGTGTCTTCTCAGACGTAGCGGACGAACTGCTAGAAACCTCAGCGGATGAGTCGCCAGCGTAGCGCCCGTGTGTCCCCGACTGTCCTTGGCCGCGAAATACTTAGACTTTTCAAATAGGCTCATTCAACTCAACTACCGAAAGAGGAGATCACTTTGGCAGGTATAGTCGTTCTCGAAATTCTCGACTGGGTTTTCCTTGTCGCAGCACTAGTTGTCCTGGTTCTTCAATTCCAGGCAACCAATTCCAAGTCCTATAGCGCCCTGAACTCAGCCTTCTGGGTTCTGATGGCTGCGTGTTTCCTCATCAACGGGCTTGAGAGTTCCAGCTGGTGGATGTGGCTCTGGTTCATCGCCGCCGCCGCCTCCCTGGTCGCCGCTTTCGCCGGCCCCACCAGCCGTGGGACAGCACGCTTTAGCGAGTAGTCTCCTCCGATTGCAAGACCATTCACCGACTGGGCGTTCACGTTAGCGTGAGCGCCCAGCCTCATAAAATCGGCCTCGCACCCTTCCGATTGACGCACAATCCTCGCCCAACTAGCGGCGCGACGGAACGCAACGGGAGGCCCGCGAACGAATCGGAGGGCTCATGACTCGCATTGTCGTAGCAATCGGCGGAAACGCCTTGGGGTACACCCCGTGGGAACAGATTGAGAATCTTCGTAAGGCCACACCCCACCTGGTTGGCCTTATCGAGGCGGGAAATGACGTGGTGTTCGCACACGGTAACGGCCCACAAGTCGGAATAATCAGCGCAGCCTTCGACACTGCTCACGATGTGAACCCCGCAAGCCCCGCGATGGAACTTCCCGAATCAACTGCGATGAGCCAGGGATACATCGGCTACCACCTGCAACAGCAACTGGGAACGGAACTCGCACGTCGAGGCCTAGATCGCGAAGTAGCCACAATCGTCACACAGGTGGAAGTCGACCAAGAGGATCCTGCATTTGCAAATCCGACAAAACCGATCGGAGCTCCTGTTGATGCTGCAACGGCCGAGCAGATCATGCGCGACAACCCGGGCGTGATCTACAAAGAAGATTCCGGAAGAGGGTGGCGCCGCACGGTTGCTTCCCCAACGCCGCAGAACGTGGTGGAATCCAAACTTATCAATTCGCTGATTGACCTGGGCGTCGTTGCGATCGCCTGCGGTGGGGGCGGTGTGCCCGTGGTGCGCGAGGGCGAAACCGGACTGGTGGGTGTGCCCGCCGTCATTGACAAGGACCTGGCTTCGGCGGAACTGGCCGAAGAAATCGGGGCCGAGGAACTGCTTATCCTGACGGACGTTGCGACCGTAAAACTGAACTACGGTACGCCCCAGGAAGTTTCCCTCAAGGAAGTGACGGCGAAGGAACTCCAGGAGTATGCCGAAGCTGGGCACTTCGCCCCAGGCTCAATGCTTCCAAAGGTAAAGGCGGCAGTCCAGTTCGTGGCCGGTCATCCTGGGCGACGCGCACGAATTGCTTCGTTAGAGAACGTAGGAGACCCAGAATCCGGAACGCACGTTATCCCATAGCGTCTCCGCCCTCGTCCCTCCCCTACCGGCGGCACAAAGTTCATAAGTTCCCTCTTTGCTTTTCACACGTTCTTCACATGTTTGGTTGACAAAGTTCAACTAGACAAACGGGAGGACAACAAAGATGACTGCAGACTGGCTCTATTTTGTGGCCGACATCGTCCTGATCACCTTTTTAGTCTTGGTGCTTTACCGCCGCCGCCACGGCAGAAAAGACCTGGTAATAGCACTAATCGGTTCGAACATTGGTGTCATGGTGGTGGCTGCTGCTCTCCACGACATTTCGTCGGCCGCATCCATGGGAGTCGGGCTGGGGTTGTTTGGTGTTCTGTCCATTATCCGTTTGCGGTCCACTGAGCTGGAACATTACGACGTCGCCTACTACTTCTCGGCATTGGCCATGGGCCTCATAGCGGGCTTGGGTGTCGGAACTTTGTGGATGGCCTGCATATTGATGGCCCTCCCAATGATTGCCCTGGGGATAGTGGATTCCCCACTGCTCATGCCGGGTTCACGCCGTCAACGCATCACGTTGGATCACGCGATAACGGATGAGGCAGCTCTGCGTGCCGAGCTCAGCCGCGTCTTGAACGCGGAAGTCACCCACATCACCGTGCTGCACACCGATCTGATTCAAGACAAGACGGTCGTCGATGTTGTCTGCCGGGTCCGTTCAGGGGCAGTGGACTCGGGAGCACGGGAGAATCTGACTGCGAGAGCAAGTTGAAAACCGACGTGCAAGTCGAAAATCGCTTCCATCTTCTCGCAGACGAGATGGAGCAAATCAGTTTGGAAGAGCTGAATTTACGAGGCTCCCTACAAGGCCGCAAAGACAGAAAATACCTGGTCACCTCGGACGAGGCCACCGACCTGCTGGAGTGGATAGCGCACTCGGGCGTGGTTAAGGACCCTCGGATTCTGAACCACGCCCGAGGCGCGGAAGCGAGTCTCCAGTATGTTCGAGCCTCTCCCGCCTCCCATGCCACCCGGGCCAGTCATACCCTCCGACGGAGGGCCACCCATACCGTCATCGTCTTGTCCCGGACGTCCCGGCCTCTCGCCTGCCTCACCACCCGGGGGTTCCATGCCCTCCGGGGGCTCCATGCCCTCAGGGAAGTCCATGCCCTCCGGGGGTTCCATGCTCTCAGGGCTCTCCATGCCACCGGGCACTCCGCCACCAAAACCGCCGGCCTCGAAGGCACGGTCGTGGTCCCAAGCGATGAGGGTCATGACCCCCGTCTTCGGGTCGTAGTGCAGGTAGCCGTTGTTGCCCATCCCAGAAATGGTGTCCTGGTTGTTGATCAGGTCTTCGATCGCCAAGTATTTAGCGAACTCTTCGGTGTCAAGGTATTTGGGGAGGGAGGCCTCAAACTCCTCGTCCGTCGCATTGTTGATGAAGTCCATGAAATTGACGATCGGGGTCATGTCTTCTTCCCCTGTGCGTTGCTTCCAGATCGCCTCGTACTCCGCACCGTCCTCGCCGTGGTAGTCCCAGTCGCCGTCAGAATCTGCTTTCCAGGTCGCGCCGTCGGACCCGAACCACTCCTCGTTCCAAAGCTCATCATCAGGGACCTCAGAAACGAGGCGCAACTTTGCCTCCGACCCGTTGACGGAGAACGCCGTGAAAGCAACGCGGTGTGTAGCCAGCCCTGCCTCCTCAAGCATTGCCATCGCGACGGCTTCGTTGAGAGAGCTCTCGGTGTCGTTTCCTCGCACCACAAAGTCGTAGCGGCCCAAGTAGTTTTGGGAGTCGACGTATTTGTTCAGCCGAATGAGCCAAGGAACGGTCTCCGGGGAGGCGGTGTCCGAAGTCCCGTCGCCAGAATCCGACCCCTCGGATTCCAGGTCGTCTGCTGTCAGAGTGATCCCTCGGGCTGCCGCCAACGCCGTGCGGAGCGAACTGTTGCCCTTCAAACGCAACCCCACGTTTTCAAACGTGTTGCCATCAATCGTCGCGGTCACCGAAACCCACTCTTTGTCTCCCGTGGAGGCATAGGTTTCCAGCATCGATTCGTAATCGTCCTCGTCCATCTCAATGCTGATGCTGTGCACCCGATCAGTGGTGAAATAGGTGTCGGTCGAAGACACCGGCGAAGCGTTCTCAGACTCACTCTGGCCCGTGTTGTCGGATGCTTGGCCGCACCCAGCGATGCTGAGAGTTAACGCAAGGAGCGCCGCGACTAGGCCCGCGCCCACGTTTCTTGTTCTTATGTCTTTCATTGATCCCCAAGTCGTATTCGTGAGAACTATTCCAGTACCTACTGTTCCTGCCGGAGATTGGGTGCGCGTTATCCGAATCTAAGAAAACCCTATGAGAACGAGGGCACGGCCAGGCTGGGGCGCCTCACCGAACCCGGGCGGTTTAGATGGATAATCAGAGTCATGGTCAGCCGCAGGAAGTTCTATGCTTCACGCCGACGTCAGCGTCGAGTGAAACAGTCGGGAAGCGATCTCACAAAGGACGAGTGGACCGAGATTCTGGCCGCATGGCAAGGCTGTGCATACTGCGGGAAGGATTCCCAATCTCTTCAGAAAGACTGTGTCCTCCCCATCTCTCGCGGTGGCCGCTACACAATCTCCAACGTGGTCCCAGCGTGTTCGTCGTGTAACCAGTCGAAGAGCAATTCTGAGGTCACCTCGTGGATGCGTCGGAAACGCCTGGACGAACCTGCGTTCCTGCAACGGTGGGCCGAGGTACAAATGGTTCTGGCACCTTCGAAGGAGTGACACTGAAAAGTTGGTTATGACTTCTTTTTCGGAGGTAGTTTCCGATCCATCGCGACTAGCTCAAGTTCGCGGCGACGAATGTGCACCGTCATCGAAAACAGTGCCACCAAAATCGCAATGATCCAGGTCATCGCGTAGTAAATATGGTTGTCCACGATGTTGTTCCAACCGTGCTGATCAAGGCCAACCACAACATTGGCCCAGCCCTGCTGGGTGTCCAAACCTTCTGAGAGCGCCGTCGCAAACGGGTCCGCCCCCGAATCATGTCCAGTCAAAACCATCTTTGTGTACTCATTCGACAAGGATTTCGATAGGCGCCCAGGAGTGAGTCCTATCAGTCCGAGGATTGTGGCCATACTGGCAAACAGCAGCGGCGGCAAAGCTGTCTTCACGTAGAGGTTTTGTTCCTTGGAAGAAATGTTCACTATCGAGATCACCTCGCCCACCAAGAACCCATACACGGCGCCAGCGGTTGAAATGTCGAGAAGCAAAGAGGGCGAAACCGAGTCCAGCAGGGACATGCCTAGAACCTTGAACTCACCCTGGGAGAGTGGGACCACAACAAGTGGGATCAGCGCGCCGACGAACACTGCGAGCGCCGCCCCCAGACCCGCCCATTTACCCAAGCTCATCGCGACCGCGGGAAGGTCCAGTCCGCTCCCGTTTCGGCGCACTAACTGGACCACGGAAACGATGAAGATTGTGATTACGTACGCCGATGTCCAACACGTGGCGATCAATAGCGTGTAGAACCCAACCGAATGGGCGAGGAAGTCCGAGGTAGAACTGCCCCTCACGTTCATGACAATCGACGCCGCCATGGTCATTACGATCCCGGGGAATATGACCATTGCCGCACCAACCGTCATGACCTGGTCGATGCGTTTGGCCTCCCGTTGGTCTTCTGCCAGCAGGCTCCGGGCGTCCATGTTCTTCCAACCCGGTAAGGCGACTGTCGCTGCCAGACGCAGATGATGCTCTATCACTTCCAGGCCGTGCCCTTCGCGGCGCCCGGCGATTAGCAATACCGACCAGAAAACGGCACCGAGGACGGCGAGGATTACCACGATGATCATCATCACCACGGGCACTTTCGACAGAGTGAAAAGCCAGCCTATGGCGAGCCCGGTCCCGGCGAGGAACGAAACGGACCCAATCAGAGACCAGAAATGCCGCTTTGATGGCAGCCTCTCCCGCACAGAAAATAGAGCCGCGAGAAAGCCAACGCCCAGAAGAATCGCAGCCGGAATCAGAAGGAGGTTCTGCATGTTCCTAGACTAATGGCAGGAGCAGACCTTTAACCCGGCCCCCGGCAACTCGGGCTAACCCGTCCCCGGCAACTTGGGCTAACCGTCCCCGGCAACCTGGGCCCAGTAACTAGGCGCCGTCAAGAAGCCTAACTTGGACGGCACCAGCAAGAAGCCCAGCTGCTTAAATTCGGCTGCTTGCGTGCGCCTGGCACACCGCTCATGTCCTTTTTAGACTCACGAACGAACCATAACTTCGTCATGATAACGCTGACCTACGCTCGTGAGTCTAAAACGGACATACCGTGTGCAAGCGGTGTGCACCACAGCCTTCTCGGCCATCTCGAGGCTTCGGCGCGCCGAGGCAAAGTTCAGAAGTACGGGGCAGCTCTCGGAGATCCAAGCCAAAGTTCGGAAGTCCAAGGCAACATTCAGAAGTCCAAGGAAAAGTTCAGAAGCCTCAAGCAGCTAAAACAGTTGGAGGCTGACAGTTGAAACAGTTGGCGGCGGACAGTTAAAACAGTTGGGGGTTGAGCCCAAAGCGGACTCAACCCCCAAAATCTGTCAGTTTAGAACTGAGATCAGTCTTCGACTTTGTCGACTACGCGATCGGCAGCCTTTGCGACCTCATCGGCGTCGTGATCTGCCCTTTCGGCCAAACGATCGTCGTCCAGGTCCAGCTTGTTGGCGCCAGCAACTACGTGACGTGCTGCTGCACGCGCATCGCGCTCAATCTCGCGCTCAACACGGCCGGCAACGTCGGCAACGTGCTTCTCAGCATCTGCCTCTACGCGCGCTGCGTGATCCACTGCGTGCTGTACGGACTTGTCGCTCTTGCCTTCTTCCTGACGCTTGGCAACAAGCGCGTTTGCGCGATCGACCCGCTCCACTTCGCGGTCGATTACCTTCGCCAGGTAGTCGACGTGGTGGGCTGCGAACTTTGCATCAAGCTCGACTTGGTGCTCCACGTGCTTGACTTCGCGGCCCTCACGCTTATCAGTGGCCTCGATCTGATCCTGAAGTCGTTTGACCTCATCGTTGTATACGTCGGCCGCATGCTTGGAGGCGCGGTCCACTCTGTCTTGCCATTCCTTGACGGTTTCAGCCATTTAATGCTCCTTTGCAGATGTTGGTTTCGGCACGTAGCACTCTGTGACCACGAACCGCATGCCCCAGCCTAACGAAGGAAGCCAAGTCCTGCCGTCCAAGAGACGAAAATTAGGGCTCAATTCCGCTCTCGGGGAATAACCAGGCCCGTATCACCCATACTTGCGCCAAATGGTGAGAAAACCGGGCGAAAACCTCATGGGCAACATCGTCGCCTCGGACGAAGCTTCTCCTCGCGCTAGACTCTTTCACGCCGACACTGAGACCCACTTGGTGTCGCCGCTCCAAGGACCACGACAAAGGGGAAAACATGTCCATCCCAGAGGACGCGCAGAGCGAAGTCAGCACGACCGGCACCTCATCTCCAGCGCCGTTTTCATCTTTGTCAGATCAGTCGCCGTTCACCCAAAGGAGCCTCGATGACCCCGTACGGGTGAAGCGTGCCCAGATGGGTACCGTTACTGACCTCGACGAAACCTTCAAGGCGTTCGCTGACCCAAATCAAGAGTGGCGACGCCTTCTTGCCGAGGTTGTCGGGACCTTCTTCCTGACGCTGGTTGCTGCGGGAGCACCCATGATGGGGATCGCTGATCCGGGATCGGTCAGCCGCGTCACGGCTGTCGTCGCACCGGGCATGATGGTGATGGCCGTAATCATGTCTTTCGGCAAGATTTCCGGAGCGCACCTCAACCCGTCCGTCTCCATCGCTTTTGCGTTACGCGGAGATTTTCCTTGGAAACGAGTACCCGGCTACTGGGTTGCTCAGCTTCTTGGCGCCTCAATCGCGGGTTTCGTCCTGCAGTGGTTGCTCAAGACGTCCGCTTCCGGGGGCGCGACCTACCCCGCCAACGGTTACGGCCCAGTCGCCGCCTTTTTCATGGAGTTCATTTTGACGTTCGGCCTCGTCACCGTCATTTTGGGAACTGCTTCGGGCGCACAAAACATCGGCCTGTTGGGGTCAATTGGGGTCGGGTCCTATATTGCACTGGCAGGGATGTGGGGGAGCCCCGTGTCGGGGGCCTCAATGAACCCGGCACGCTCGTTCGGCCCCTCATTGGCATCAATGGACTTCACCTCGTACTGGGTTTACGTGGCGGGACCCATAGCTGGCGCGCTCTTGGCGGTTCTGGTGGGTTACCTCCTCCGGGGTCCTGGCGGCGGCTGGGCAGGATCCGAAGCCGGACAAGGCACTATTGATACGGAAGTGCAAGACCGGCAGCGCCCCTAAGGGCACCACCGGTCATCGCATCGCTTGGGAGACTAGCTCTTACTTGCCGTCTAGGAGTTCCTGCTTCATCTTGTCGAGATTCGCCATGACAGCAGGATCAGGATCCGGGTACTTCGGATTGATGCGCTTCAACGCATCCAAGATGACGGAGACACTGGAAAGGTGCCCAAACCACTTGTGGTCGGACGGGATCACGTACCAGGGGGCGTAGTCCGTTGACGTATTGTTGAGCATGTCGGTGAAGGCCTTGGTGTAATCATCCCAGTAGCCGCGCTCAACCATGTCAGTCGGCGAAACCTTCCAGTTCTTTGTGGGGTCATCCAACCTTGCCAAGAACCGCTTACCCTGCTCCTTACGCGAAAGGTGCAAGAACAGTTTCACCACTACAGTGCCCTGGTCAGTTAGGCGCTTCTCCCAGTCGTTGATCTCCTTGTAGCGCTGCTTCCAAATGTGTTCGGGCGCAGGAACATCTGTCTTGGGCCAGAGAAGCTTCGGGTGCACGCGGGTGACCAGTACGTTCTCATAGTGTGAGCGGTTGAAAATCGCAATCTTCCCGAGGGCGGGAGCCACCTTCTCATGCCGCCACAGGTAATCGTGAAGCATCTCCTCTTTCGAGGGCTCTTTAAACCCGTACACGTCGACGCCTTCTGGGTTGACGCCGTCCATGACGTGCTTGATGGTTCCGTCTTTGCCTGCGGCATCAATCCCTTGGAGGACGATCAGCATCGAGCTCTTGACGTCGGCGTACAGCTTGTCTTGGAGCGCGAAGATCTGTGCTTTGGCCTCATTGATCGCGGCTAAGCCAGAGTCTTTTGCAAAGCCCTCATCGATACGCGAAGCGTCGTACTCCTTGTGCAGGTGCGTAATCGAATTCGGTGGAACAAGACACTCCCGTGCCAGCTTGCTGAAATCAGTCTCCGCCACGGTGGGTGCCGCAGCTGTGTCAGTCGTTGGTGACATACTCTTCTCCTTCGAATCGTGGGAGGCCCTCGCCCCACGCCAAAACGTGGGACACCCAGAAATGACCCATGCCGTCATGGCGAGATTATCGAACACCCCGCACACCTGCGACTCGAACGACCCGAGGGAAGAGGCGGCCTCGCCAGCACACCGAGAACATTCGGCCCTCGCTCAACGCGCGTGACCGTCACAGATGGGGCAAACTATGAGGTAGCGCTATGTCCGCTCAGCGAGAACACGGTTCGTTGGCGGCGGTGACTAACGTTTTTGACTCAAGGAGGGACCCGGTGAAGCACAAGACGAAGGCTGCACCACCTGCCGACCCCACTTCTGGAAGCTCCGGAATAGACCTGGTAAAAGCACCAATTCAGCAAGTTCTGCAGACACTCCAGACATCTCCCACTCAGGGGTTGTCTGCTTCGGAAGCGCAGGCTCGGCTAACGAAAGATGGGCCAAACGCGGTCGTAACCAAGCACAAGAGCCTCTTCTTAGTGATCCTTGGCTATTTCACCGGCCCTATTGCTTACATGATCGAAGCGGCGGCTATCGTCTCGGCGATCCTGGGGCACTGGGCCGACTTTGGGATCATCCTCGCTCTGTTGCTCATCAATGCGGGGCTCGGATTCTGGCAAAACCGCAAGGCGCAGAACGCGCTCAAAGCTCTACAGAAGGGGCTGGCGCCAACCGCGACGGTTCTCCGCGGAGGCCACTGGGACACGATTCCTGCGGCGAACCTGGTTCCGGGGGACATCATAAGGATCCGGCTAGGCGACATCGTTCCCGCCGACATCCGCATCATCGGGACGGGCGAGGTCAGCATTGACCAGGCAGCCCTGACCGGCGAGTCGATGCCCGTCACCAAGAAAGCAGGGCTGGAAGCGTATTCCGGTTCGACAGTCAAAGAGGGTGAAGCAGCGGGCGTCGTTATCGCCACCGGCGCTAACACCTACTTGGGGCGCACAACCAAACTGGTTGCCGGAGCCGGGGCAAAGAGCCAGGCTCAAAAGGCGATGTTCGACATCGGTAACTTCCTGATCATCATTGCGGTTGCTCTGGCGATCATCATGGTTGTCGTTCAGGTGTGGCGCGACGTTTCTGCTCACGACTGGAAGTGGGACGACGCGCTGTCTATCTTGCAGTTCGTCCTTGTTCTTCTGGTGGCGTCTATCCCCGTGGCGATGCCAGCGGTTTTCTCGGTCACCATGGCTATCGGCGCTTTGGACCTGTCGAAGAAGAAGGCGATCGTCTCCCGGCTTGAAGCGATCGAAGAACTCGCCGGCGTTGACATCCTCTGCTCTGACAAGACCGGCACACTGACCACGAATTCACTTGCGATAACGAAAGTGATACCGGTTCAGGAAACTGACCAGCAAAATATATTACTGATTGCGTCGCTTGCCTCCCAGAAGGGAGACCAAGACCCAATTGACGATGCCGTGTTCCATGCCTTGGCTGACCCCCATGCAGCCGGGTCATACAAGCTGGTCAAGTTCATTCCATTTGACCCCGTCACGAAGCGTTCAAGCGCAGACGTCATTGGTCCCGATGGCAAGCCCCTGATCGCTGTTAAGGGTTCTGTCGCGTCGATACTGCAGATGGTCAACGCTGACGAACAACTAGAGACCCAAGTCAGTGCGATCGACAAGCAATTGGCGTCGGAGGGCAACAAGTCTCTGGGCGTTGCGCAGTCCACGGACGGTGGAAAGACGTGGACCTATTTGGGTGTCCTCGCACTGTTCGATCCGCCGTTCCCCTCGTCGAAAGAAACAATCCAACTGGTTGAGGCCGAGGGCGTTCATATCAAGATGGTCACCGGCGATGACACTGACATCGCGATCGAGACCGCACGTCAGTTGGGGTTGGGCACGAACATTTTGTCCGCGCCGAAGATTTTCCCCAAGGGGATGAACCCGAACGATGTGCCTGATTCCATTGCCGAGGTTATCTCCAACGCTGACGGATTCGCGCAAGTGTTCCCCGAACATAAGTACGCGATCGTCAAGGTCCTGCAAAAGCAAGGCCACCTTGTTGCGATGACCGGTGACGGTGTGAATGACGCGCCGGCGCTGAAGCAAGCAAACTGCGGTATCGCGGTTTCTGACGCGGTCGCAGCAGCCCGTTCAGCAGCGGCTGTTATCCTCACGGCGCCGGGTCTTACGGTCATCAACACGGCGATCCAGGAGGCGCGTAGGATCTTCCAGCGCATCACTTCCTACACCATCTACCGTGTTGCGTTGACGATCAACATCATGTTCCTGGTCGTGCTGGCGTCGATTTTCCTGGACTTCGCGCCGCTGACTGCGATCATGATCGTGGTTATCTCACTGCTGGACGACGTTCCGATTATGACTATCGCCTATGACAACACGTCAATAGGTAAGACGCCGATCAGATGGAATATGAAGAAGATAGTTTTGGTGTCTACGTTCCTGGGCTTCTTCTCATTGATCCAGTCGTTTGGAATGCTCATCTGGGCTTACTACGCTGCCACCCACAACCACATGCTTGGGATCGACAGCACGCACATCGTCGCTTCGATCGTGTTCGTCCAGCTGGTAACCGGTGGTCACCTGCTGGTTCTGGTTGCGCGGGCCCGCACCTGGTTCTTCCTGCGTCCGTTCCCCGCCTGGCAGCTCTGGGTAACGCTGCTCGCAATGGCGACAATCGGCGTTCTTCTTGCAGGATTCGGCTGGTTCATTCCGAAGGTGCCATGGCCGGTTATTGGCATTGTTTTGGCCTACAACCTGGTCTGGGTATTCATCATGAACTTGGTGAAGTTCGGTGCTGAAAAGTTGGCGGACCACTCCACCTCTACGATGAAAGGCCACGACCACTTGTGGCACGTGGACCTGCACAAGCCCTCGGTTGATCAGCACGATCTCCCCAAGCCTGCGAGTGACTCGAACGCGAGTGCGCAAACCACAGCGCCTGACCCCGTCGCAAGCGCGAACACGACGGCTTCGCTAGGTCTAGGAAACGCCGCGGGAACTCCAACGCCGGCAGCTGCTCCAGTCGGAGCAGCGCCCGCAGCCGCTCCCCCAGCAGATGCCTCTGGGACTGGTTCAGCGCCTGCAACTGGTGGGACTGCTCCAACCAGCTAGTCCGACACTGCCAGTAGGTATCTGAAACACGTGACCCGCCCACTCCCCCGAATTTGGGGGTTGGGCGGGTTTCGTTTTGGGTGTTCAGGCCCGGGGCGGCTCACTCGAAGAGCCTGGAATCCCCGTCTTCAGAGATCCAACTTCAGCATGAACCCCACGGGTTCACCGTCGGCGCTGTGAGTCTCCAACACCTCAAACCCAAGTCGGTTGTAAAACCCCAGAGCATTCTGATTCTGCGCCGACACCCCGATGGCGACGCCTGGAACTTGATGTTTTCTAAGGGTGCCCGTGAATTCCTCGATCAGAGCCCGTCCGGCTCCTTGGCCCTGCGCGGAGGGGAGCAGATCTATATGGAATTCGGCGGGATACTCGCACCGGTAGTCGTCTCTCATGTATTCGGGGTTCAGCGCCATAGCTCTTAGGTGTTTTGATTGCGTGTCCATCCCGACCTCGGCCGGGTACGACTCAAGCAAACGTGGCACCCAGTTCTCCATCCACCATCGGTTCAAATCTGGAACATTCTGAGCGCCCAAAATATAACCGGCGACTTTGCCCGTTTGTTCCACCACCCAGCACAGTTCGGGAGCGTATTCAAGGTACGGATACGCGTAAACCATCGGCAGCATCTGGTCATCGTGGAACTTCCCGGTGGCGTCCTGCCCCGAGTCCCCTGTTTCAACGCAGATCCTCCCGATAGCGTCCCGATCGCTGGGCCGGTAGGGACGGATTCGAAGCGTCCCCTCGGCGCCCCGCACAGTTGAGTTCTGTGTCATGGTTTCCCCGTCACGTCTTTCAAAGGCACAAGCGTCAGCCCTCTTGGTCGAACAGCTCAGCAAACCGGGGAAGGTCAAACTGTTTCGCAACAGTCACCGCGCTCACGGTCCCGGCATGTGGATCCGCGCCGGCTTCCAAGAGCATCTGCACCAGCGCTTCATCCCTGCGGAATGTGGCTGCTGAAAGGGCCGTTTGCCCCCGGTCGTTTTCCCTGTCGGGGTCCGCCCCTGCGGACAGCAGTGCAGAAACGGTCTCTGAGTTTCCGTAGTAGGCGGCCAAGATCAGGAGAGTGTCCCCTTTTCCATTGGTCAGGTTCACTGGGAGGCCCGCGCCAACAAGGGCAGCTAGTGGTTGCGTAGCGCCAGTTCTGGCATAGTCGAAGGCCGCGTTCAGCAGGGCTAACTCTTCATCAGAAAGGTGCTGAGGCTCGGTGGCTTCAGGTTTTTCGTTTGCATCACCGCGAGAATCTGTAGTCATGACAACAGAGCCTACCTAGTATCAGCGGCCTGGCCCTCACGGGGGCGCGTCGCTCAGGTTTCCTCGTCCATCGTTGCCCGAGGTAGCAAGCAACTGGCACGCCAACTTCCCCGTTACCGCAGTAGCATCGTCGGTACGAACGTTTCACTGCCTGAGGAGGTACGCCTTGATCCGCTACCGCGCACTCACCCATCATGATGCCCAGTATCTTGAAGACTTCCTCTACTTGGCCCTACACCAGACGGATCCGAGTCACCCCTTCGCCCGCTCCATCGTAAGACGCCCCGAATTGTCGATCTACACCCGCAATTGGGGACGCGCCGGTGACATTGGCGTAGTGGCTACTACTGGGGTCGTCGGTGACTCCTCACCTTCGTCGGAAAACATCATCGGGATCGCGTGGGCCAGGATCTTGGGCGGCCCGATCCCCGGTTACGGAAATTTGGACGAGGACACCCCAGAACTCTCCATCGCCATCAAGCAACAGTTTCGCGGCGCCGGCGTCGGTTCAGAGTTGCTTCGTCATTTGACGCAGCGTCTGGCGGCGCAAGGCTATTCCCGAGTGTCCTTGTCCGTTCAGAAAACCAACCCCGCCCATCGGTTGTATCTGCGGGAAGGGTTCATAGTCCACGAAGAACGAGGGGACGACTGGGTTATGATCCTGGACCTGCGCAACCTCTGACTTCTCCCGGCGCAGAACCCCGGGGCAGCATCCTGGCAGCCTCCGGGCGACGGCCCTAAGTTGACACGTTGTTCCAGCGTAGAAACAGCCGTGTGCCAAGTAGAATTCGCGCAGACCGTAGCGTAGACAGACTTCCACGACTGCATTTACTTCAGGGGCCCACCGATGAATCCAGAACTTTACGCGCTAGCCTCCAACCCAGCAGCCGCAGCCGAGACTCTGCGCTCGCTGGCGTTCTATAACCCTGAGCTGTGGGACGTCATCCTCCAAAACCCGGCCTGTTACCTGGAGTTACGGTCGTGGATCACGCAGCAGCCCGGCTACGTCGCTTCCCTCGACCAGCAGCTAGCCGCCTACAGTCCCCAGCAAACCGCAATGCACCCCTCTCAGCAAGCAGCGTCATATGCACCCTCTGCGACGGCGCCCGTGGCGGCAGGGGCCTCCGAGGGTGCGGGGGCATCGTGTTCGCGGTGATGGGACTTGGTGTCGCGGCTCTTGCAAGCGACTTGGGTGGCGTTCGAACAGCCCTCGGCGGTGGGGTCTCGCGGGAACAGGGATGCCAGAACTTGATGGATGCGCTCACGGACGTAGCTCTGTCCGAGCCAAATATGGATGGCTACCTTCCGGACTTCGACGACTACGATCTGGAGGATTGGGACGCCCTCGCATACGCCTCTATGGGGGCCTCGGCAACGCCATGTCAGACATGATCCGATCCGTCTCGGCAAAGATAGGTAATCGCGAGGTCCGCGATGCCTGGAACGATTACATTGACTTAGTGGAGCGTGCCTCAGATCCGGATTATTTCTTTGGAGGCGACTTCACTGAGGAGAGCTTTTTCGAGATGGTCATGGAGGAGGCTGAAGTGATGAAGCGTTTGGACATGCTCTGTCCAAACGTGACACTCGACGAACGGCTCGGTTATGGCGGGAACGATTTCTACTAGGGCAGCCGCATCTAAGCGCCCAGCCTCTAGCTTCTAGGCAACGTAACCCATTCTCCATCGATTCGATATCCGAGGGCTTTGTTCGCCGACCAACCTTCTTTTTTGGGAGCACGTGAGCACGTTCAAAGTTTGCGGGGAGAACCTGCTCAGTTTGGGTTGCGACCGGGTTCCGCGTCTGGGCAGGGTGTTGGGCACTATGCACCTGGTTCATCGGTTTTGCACCACTAACTTACGACGAGGATGGCTCGCTTCCGTTCAAGCTCACTGCACGATTACTCGTTGAACGGGCAAATGTGCGGCCCCGGCCTGGGGCGGCAGACCCGAAGCCCACCCTTGATCCGTTAGGTCTGAGAGAGCGTCGCTGACCTCGGCTATTCCCAGCGGCTATAAAGACAGCGGTCGGCCGGGACTAAGCGTGAGGCCGCTACCCTCGGCCTCGGTCATCTCTTCAGCGCTTCCCAAAAGCGGGCGTCGGATCATGCTGGACAGTGCCGCCTGGACCAGCGCCACGGGCCGGTTCAGCACGCCGAAGGCCATCATCGCGACATCGCGCGGGGTCGAGCTGCCCTCCATCGGCTCCCCGGCGATCCTGGCCTGCAGGCCCGCTATTGCGAAATGTGCGGGAACGGTCTGAACGCTGTTTGCTGTCGGCACTCTGGGCTGTCCAAAACCTCTATTTCCCTCATAAGGTTCGCGCTGGCGCGCCCCTATCAGAGGGTTGATCCGCTTGAGCACGCGCCGATCGGTCCTTTGTCAATACACGTGTCAATACACGTAATCTTTTCAGCCCGGCCGGTCCCAAGCGAGCCGCACCTCTAGTCCTCCGAGTCCAAATCATGACGCTCCGTCTCTCCAGACTTCGCCCGCTCATAAGACTCCAAAAGCCTTCGCGCGTTGGCGGGAGAACGAAACAGGTGAGCGGTCTCCAGGAGTCCGACGATGCGAAACCATTTGCCCTGCGGCTCTAACCGAATCCACAACGGGAAGAAGTGAGTATCCGTTGCGTGTCCGTCGAAATCCGCTGTCTCGAACGATCGTGCCCGGAGCTGGTCGAGTGATCGCCTGACACACGACTCGACCATGAGCTCACCGTAAGGCTCGTCAGGCTCAGTCGTCTCAGCGATCAGTTCGGCCTTCGAATCATCAGTCCAAACCAAGCTCAACGCCCGGACCTCTCCCGCGTCACCTAAGACCACCGACGACGCCTCGAGGTCAGCCTCCCTGACACCCAGCGCTTCGCCAATCAGAGCCGACTCTTCTTCTCGGACCGGAGCCCAGTTCGCATGAGTCCAGAGATACATCTGTCGTCCGGCCTCAACAAGATTCTCCACCGCCACTGCCGATGCAGGGAGCGTGACGAAACGTCCGGTAAGAGCCCGCTCTGTAGGAACCGATGTGCGAATGGTTGCAGGAGGAACGATCTGGATGGTCTTTACGCCCAACGCGTTAAGCAAGCCATCCTGCTGCGAACCCACGACCCCACTTGCTGTTACCGGAAGGTTCAGCCGTCGTTGAGCAAGCAGTGCGCCGACAATTTCAGCTGCCGCTTGTTCGGTTTCTAACTCTGGAGCCACCCGCAACTGGAGACTGTAGTGGGAGCGGTGCAACTCCTCGTGCCACATCATCCTCACGCCGAGGGGCTCGCCATCCTTCACCAGGACGATTGAGTGCGATTCTCTGTTGGCCCAACCATCTGCGCAAAGTTCGTAGTCCTCAAGCCACCCTGGTCTATCTTCTAGGATCTCTTGCGTCACGGGGTGGATCGAGTAAGCCATCATCAAAGCACACTGAGAGACACCGCCGGTTCTCAGTGCCCTCGATACGATTCGAACGTACGACACCCGCTTTAGGAGAGCGGTGCTCTATCCCCTGAGCTACGAGGGCATACGG
>ERZ1032924.21-NODE-21-length-31769-cov-6.025541_pt1 | contig 31769 bp, 30 predicted proteins | sample MGYA00516956_ERZ1032924 | MGnify/ENA primary metagenome ERZ1032924 (study PRJEB33719, sample SAMN04262513) | wastewater metagenome | biome: rural village; feature: composting latrine chamber; material: composting feces with ash | place: El Salvador | collected... | reverse complement strand
CAGTCAGAATCTCTTTGATCCCAGCCCGAATAAGCGCTGCGTCATCCGCTAAAACAACCTTCATCGACCCTCCCACATGTTCGTGGGTGATGCGTTTCACCAAGGGGGGTTCGGAGGGCACCGCAGCAAAGACGGTTGTGCCCTCGCCCACGGGACTTGTGATTTCTAACTTTCCACCCACGCTACTCACTCGCTCTTTAAGCCCGGCCAAACCCGACCCGGTTTTGTTTGCAGACGCTCCCCCAGATCCCGCGTTGCTGACGCTAAGCCGCACCCCTTCTGGATCGCAGCGCAATTCAACCTTGGCCTGATCGGTTCCTGCGTGTTTCGCGATGTTCGCGAGGGCCTCAGAGATCGTGAAGTACGCGGCCGCGGCCGCTGGATCTGACAGTCCGGAATCATCTCCGGACACCTCGACGTCAATTATCAAAGGTGAACGGGCCGCCAGCTCCTCAACAGCGGCAGTAAGCCCTAGATCGGTTAGTTCTCTGGGATGAATTTCGCGCACGGTCTGGCGCAGGCGCGCGAGCGCTTCTTCCGCGTGTTCCCGCGCCTGGGTCGCCTGCTTAGTCAGCGCAGTTTCATTGGTTGACGCCGCGGCGGCTTCAAGCATCCTAACCGCATGATCACTGCCACCAGTTCCTGTTGGGCCCCATCGTGGAGGTCACGTTCGATGCGTTGACGCTCCAGCTCGAAAGCACGCGTGAGCAGTGCCCGGCTGGTGCGCAGTTCCTCGATCTTGACGATAAGGTCGGGATCTTCGTCCCGCGAGACAAAACCTTGCACCGCCTCCTGCAGGAAGGAGACCCCTACCAACAGCACAAAAGTGAGGGCCAGAAGCAGCAGCCCTGCCGGGACCGCCAAAATCGTCTGCACCACAGATTGAGGAACGAAAGGGCCGACTTGCGTTGCGACCCCGTGACCCCAGAAGATGGGCTCAAGGATGAGCACCAGGCCGCCAACAAATCCCCAGAAACTGATCCACAGGGCCACGGCACTCAACCCAAGAGTGCTCAAGTAGATGGGCACATCGGTCCGCCAAATCGACCGGGTGCGCAAGCGACTTGCGATCCAAGAGCCCCAAGTGGAGGTGGCGGGTTTCAATGGAAACGCACGATCTCCCACAAATTGGGCCCGTGCCCGGTCAGCCTCGCCAACCACAACCGCAGATACTGGCAGCACAATAATGCCGGCAAGGAGAAAAGGGAAGGCGAGGGCCGTCAGCACTTCGGTCAGCACACGACGCCCGGCGCGAAGCTTGGACACATTTTCATCATTTCATGCCGCATGAGGAATGAGAAGTAGAGCTGGCTCTACCCTGCGCCATTGAAACCGGAACCACGCCCCACTGATGATCGCCGCTGACACCGGTGGAATAGGGTCATGAGGAAGAGCCAAGGACCCGAACCGTGGATCCGTCTTCGCGATGTTCATATGAAGTTCCCGGTGCCCGGCCGCAAGCGCAAAAGCGTTTCCGTGTTGCACGGCATTGACCTTGACATCCCTGCTGGGCGACTCACCGCGATTGTCGGGCCTTCAGGTTCAGGCAAGTCAACTACGCTCTTTTGCGCGGCAGGCCTGGAACGGGCAACATCGGACTCGATCGAAGTTTTGGGCACGGACATCTTGGCGCTTAATGCTAGGCAGCTTTCCTCCTTCCGCAGCAAGAACATCGGGTTCATCTTCCAGGAATACAACCTTGTTGCTCTCTGACCGTCGAAGACAACATTGCGTTACCGGCGCGGCTTGCGGGTCGCAAGATCCCTCGCGGCACCGTCGTGGAAACAATGGACCGGCTCGGCATCGCAAAACATGCGAAGAAACGCCCAGTGAGCCTTTCGGGAGGTGAACGGCAGCGTGTGGCAATTGCGCGAGTAGTGGCGAATCAGCCCCGCATTGTTTTCGCAGATGAACTGACGGGGGCACTGGATGTCAGTGCCGGCAATGTGGCGCTGGACTGGTTGCAGGCACTTCCCGCACAGGGTTCAACCGTGCTCATGGTCACGCATGACCCAAACGCTGCTTCCCGCGCTGACTCCGTAGTAGTTATGGGGTCGGGCCGAATTCACTCTGTGATTGCCGGCGGCGACCCACTTGCTGTCAGTGAGACAGTTATTGCGGCGCAGTCAGTGGATCAAATTGCGGAGGCGGCGTCATGATGCGGCTTGCACTTGCCGACATTTGGATGCAGGCAAGAATGTGGCTGTGGGGGTTGCTTGCAGCGTCAGTTGGGGCCGCTTGCGCCTCTGGCTCAGTTATAGCCATGTTCACAGGAATATCGGCTGCCAGTGCGGCTGAAGGTTCGAATATGGTGTCTGCTTCGATTGCCCTCGGCGGAAACGTGGTGTTCTTCACGGTGCTCGCCGCGGTTGGTATCGTCGCGTCGATCTCTGGGCTTATTCTTCAAACGCAGCAACGTGAGCACGCATTGTGGCTGATCCTTGGTGTCCCACGCCGCCGGGTCCGTGCCGTCCTGAGGCTGGAACTTGTTGCCCTCGGCTTCGCTGCCGGGGTGATCGCGATTCCCTTCTCGCTGTGGGTTGCAAACTTCACGCTGGAGCAGGCGGGTTTGAACCTGCATGGAGTGACGGCGTCCTTCGAACCGTGGCAGGCGGGCGTGAGCGCACTCAGCGGCATCATCCCTTGCCTTTCGGGTGGTTGGGGCGTCACCGCACGAATTGCGAAGGTGCCTGAAATGCGTGCTTTCCGCACCGCAGCATCCCCTGCCCCCCGGATTGGCGTTCTCCGCGCCGTACTAGCGGTCTTACTGTTTGCGGGCGTGGTTGGGATGTGGATTCCTGGGCTGCTATTTGATTTGTCAGGTGGCCTCGAACAACGTATCTCGTTCGCATTCGCGGGGGACCTGTTATTGATCTGTCTGCTGCTGCTTTTGGGACATGGGTTTTCCCTCCACTCCTTCATGCCTGGACCTCTTTGTTGCCAGTTCGAGGTGTCGCATGGTTCTTGACCGTACAGCAGTGTCGAGCACGCGCCATCCGAAGTGTCACAACGATTCTGCCGTTCGCGCTTTCTATATCCCTGGTCAGCCTGTTCATGGTGGTTGGAAACGTGATGCCGGACAGTTCAGCGGGGCTCGGTGACGTCCTTGTCGTGTTGGGTCTGGTGTTCGTCGTCTCCTGGACTGGGGGCTTGGCCGTGATCGCACTGGTTGGCACAGAAAGAGGCCGCGATTCGGCGCTTCTCACTATCGCTGGGGGCCGCCCGGGCGTTGTGACTCGATCAACGATCTATGAAGAGGTGATCTACGCGGTGACAGCGATCTTCTTTGGCGCTCTCACTCTCCTCGTCAGCGCGGTAACAATTGCGCTGGCGGCAAAGATCACCCTCGGCGATGTGCTGGCTGGAATGCCGTGGGAAATGCTCGGAGGGTTGACCCTGATCACCCTTGTCACGCCCGTGATCGCACTTATCGCCCAGGCGTTCTTCGCGGCACGCACGCCCCTCTCCGAGGCATTGCGCGTGACGTAGCGCGAACCAAACATTCTTAGTCCGATTCTCAACCGATAGAGAGATCTCATGAATAACGAAATTTCCCGTGCCCTGACGCTTGGAGGCGCTGCCGCGCTTCTTCTCCTCACCGCTGGCTGCTCAGGAGCGGGGTCAAGCAGCGCTGACTCCGATTTCTTAAAAGTGGAAGCAGTTTCGCAAACCTTCCCCTACACCGGGCAAACCCTCACGATTGACGCGGGGACGGCCGACCTAATAATCACTTTTGGGGAGGGGAACGAGGTGCAGGTGGACAGCCAAGCAACTGGCTCCGCGAATAGCAAAGATCCCGAGGTGACGGAGTCCCTGGAAGGCGACACCCTGAATTCGGCCGTCAACTGCGACGGGCTCGCGCTTGGTTGCGAGGGTCGCGTCACGGTGGTGGTGCCCGAGGGCGTGGCGGTCATCGCGCAGAACAAGAACCAGCAGATCACCGTGAGTGACTTCGCCGCAGACCTCAGCGTGAGTGCCGTCAACGGGACCGCGAATCTTTCTCAGATCAGCAGCCCGACCTTGATCCTGGACGAAAAAGAAATGGAGGTTACCGGCACCGACCTGTCAGTGAAGACCGTCTTAGCGGACACCCGCAACGGCAGCGTCGATCTAACCTTCTCCGATGCTCCCGACCAGGTGACCGTCGACAGCAACGACGGGAACGTGCGCCTTGTCCTACCCGACACGGACTACCTGGTCGAGACTGCTGCAAAGAAGGGGAGAATAAATGTCACCGTGGCAGAGTCTGACTCCAGTTCCCGCGTCATTTCTGCGACTGTTCGCAACGCAGATATCGCGGTCGTCACCGACTGAGTCGGCGGCTCGTCATAAAGCAGCCAGGTACGCCTCTGCGTCCAATGCCGCGACAACACCGGAGCCGGCAGCGGTAGCGGCCTGCTTGTACGTCGGGTCGATCACATCGCCGGCGGCAAACACGCCGGCAAGGTTGGTGCATGAGGACCTGCCGTCGACTGCGATTGTGCCCTCGGACGTCAGATCCAATTGGCCATGAACCAGGTGCGTACGAGGATCCGCGCCAATCGCGACAAACACCCCATCCACGGGCATTTCGCTGGTCTCCCCTGTCACAGTGTCTTCTAGAACTATTGAACTAACTTTGTTGTCGCCCTTGACTTCCTTGACGATCTTGTTCCACGCGAAATCAACCTTCGGATCTTTGAACGCCCGCTCCTGCAGTGCCGCGGAGGCCCGCAACTGATCGCGCCGGTGGATGACCGTTACTTTGTCTGCGAACCGGGACAGGAAGGTGGCCTCTTCCAGGGCAGAGTCCCCGCCACCGACAACAACGACATTCTTGTTGCGGAAGAACGCCCCGTCGCACGTTGCACACCAGGAGATGCCGTGGCCGGAGAGCCGTTCCTCCCCTGGCACGCCCAGTTTGCGGTATGCCGAACCCGTCGCGTAGATGACGGCCTTGGCCTCGTAAACGTCTCCCCCACCAACAGTGACCCTCTTAGCCGGACCTTCCAAGTCCAGCTTCGTGACGTCGTCGTAAACAAGTTTGGCGCCGAACTTTTCCGCTTGTTGCTGCATTTGCATCATCAAATCCGGCCCCATGATCCCGTCGGGGAACCCCGGGTAGTTTTCCACTTCGGTGGTGTTCATCAGTTCCCCACCAACGGTCACCGAACCGGCAATAACAATCGGGTTCAAGTTGGCGCGGGCAGTGTAGATGGCCGCCGAGTATCCGGCCGGACCTGACCCAACAATGATGACGTCGTGCACGTTCTATCCTTTCGACCCTCCGCCTGGAGGTTTCGATCTTCTTGCTGCTCGACTGGTCGGTGGTTCCCCGACCCAAGCCGTTATACTACAGATAACGCGAATACTGTACTACAGATATCGAGAATAAGGAGATGGCGTGAACAACCGTGAGTTTAATGACGCGGTGTTCGGGCACTTTGCCCGGGTAGGCGCCGCACTTGGGAACGCAAAACGCGTGGAAATGGTGGCCGTACTGGCTCAAGGGGAGCGTTCCGTGGACGAACTGGCCCGTCAAGTCGGGGCGTCCGTCGGGAACACCTCGCGCAATTTACAGGTGCTGGCAAGTGCGGGTCTAGTCACAAAACGAGTCGAGGGGACCTCGCGCATCTACCGACTTTCACACCCCAGCGTCCTGGCCGCTTACCGCGCCCTGGTGAAGGTGTCCGAGGAACGAATCGCCGACGTCTCAGCACTCACATCCTCCTTTTTCAATGAGTTTGACGATGCAAAGCCGATGCAACTGGATGACTTGGAGAGAGCTGTCGAGGAGGAGGAAGAACTCACACTGATCGATGTTCGCCCAGTTGACGAATACCTGGCCGGTCACGTAACCGGTGCCATCAGCATCCCTCTGTCTGATATGGCGGAACGGATGGACGAGCTCCCCCTCGACACCCCGATCGTGGCGTACTGCCGCGGCCCTTACTGCGTGATGGCCGCACACGCCGTCAAACAGTTGCGCGAAGCAGGGTTCTCCGCAACTCGCCTCGAACCTGGCTATCCCGAGTGGAGGATGAACCAAGACTCTAATCCCCAGACCCCACAGAAGAACCTCTAGCCGGATTCGCGGCGCCCTACACTGCCATCCAGAGGAGCCATCATGCACGAAATCAAATGCCCGCACTGCGGCAAAATGTTCAAGATCGATCAGGCTGGCTACGCAGACATTGCGAAACAGGTTCGGGACAAAGAGTTTGAAAAGCAGATTCACAACAGGCTTGAGCTTGCCGACCAGGAGAAGCAGAGGGAACTGGAACTAGAGAGGGCCAAAGCACTCACTGATCTCCAACGTGTTGAAGCGGAGAAGAACACCGAGATCCAATCTCTGGAAGCCAAAGTTGAGGCCAGCAAGACCGCCCGTGAACTGGCCGTGGCTGAGGCCCTTTCTAAAGTGGAGAAAGAACGGGACGAACTACTTCACGACCTCAAACAGGCGCAGAAGGAAAGAACCGCTGCGGAAGAACTTGCCGAACAGAAACACAAGGCCGATCTGCAGGAGGCGAACACTGCGAAAGACCTTGAGATTCAACGGCTTAAAGCGGACTTGGAAGTGGCCAAGGCCAATCAGGAACTAGCGCTGAGCGAAGCGGTCAAAGCCGTAGAGCAAGAACGTGACAAGATTCGAAACGACTTCGACCACGCGAAACTCAAAAGCGAACTGGCACAAAACGCCCTAAAGGAAAAGTTCGAAACCCAACTGCGTGACCGTGATGACGCAATCGAGCGACTCCGGGATATGAAGACACGGCTTTCAACCAAGATGGTTGGTGAAACGCTGGAGCAGCACTGCGAAACCACTTTCAATCAAATCCGCGCCACCGCTTTCCCCGCCGCGTACTTTGAGAAAGACAACGATGCGTCCTCCGGTTCCAAAGGCGACTACATCTTCAAAGATTTTGGGGCAGACGGCACAGAGATCGTCTCCATCATGTTTGAGATGAAGAACGAATCTGACACCACTGCCACGAAGAAGAAGAACGAGGACTTCCTGAAAGAACTCGACAAAGACCGCAACGAAAAGGGATGCGAGTACGCGATTCTGGTTTCGATGCTGGAGTCCGACAGTGAGCTCTACAACACCGGCATCGTTGATGTTTCCCACAGGTACCCGAAGATGTACGTGATCCGCCCCCAGTTCTTCATCCCCATGATCACTCTGCTGAGAAACGCTGCGATGAACGCTCTCAAGTACAAGTCGGAACTGGAACTGGTGAAAGCCCAAAACATCGACGTCACGAACTTCGAAGATGAGCTCAACGCGTTCAAGAGCGCATTCGGGCGCAACTACGACATTGCTTCGAGACACTTCCAGACTGCGATCGACGAGATTGATAAGGCGATCGCTCGCCTGCAGAAGGTCAAGGAGTCCTTGCTCGGTTCAGAGAATCAACTGCGTTTGGCGAACAACAAGGCTCAAGATGTCACCATCAAACGGCTGACAAAGAACAATCCCACAATGACGGCAGAGTTCGAGCGTCTTCACGAGGCACGCCAGATCGAACCAACAACTTAGAACCGGCCCTCTGCGAGGGCGACGCCTGGTGCCTAGGCGATCTTCTCCAGGTTGACTTTGGGAGCATGCCCCCAGAGCTTGTCGAGAGCGTAATAGTCGCGCCCCTCAGGCAGGAACACGTGCACAACTAGGTTTCCGTAGTCCATAAGGAGCCAGTCAGAGGTCTGGTCCCCTTCCACACGAAGAGGCCGGGCCCCTTGCTTCTTACGCATCGCTTCTGCCACGGCGTCCGACACGGACTTCATATGGCGGGGATTGTCGGCGGTGACAATCAAGAAACAGTCAGAGAAGGGAAGGTTACCTGTCACATCGATGGCTACGAGATCCTCGGCCAGCGCTTCTGACGCCGCCTCCGTGGCGACCTCCAGCATTTCCAGCGCCTCAGGCGAACAGCTCATCAATCTCCTTTGTCATTTGACCCAGTAATACTGCAACCCCAGGGCCGCTCTTTGCATCCCTGGGCTCTCTTCAAGTTTGTCACACTTGTGCCGATCCTCACTTCGCGGCACGCGAAATTACGGCCACACCCCTTCGGCAAGGATCCCTGAACCCCTCGCTACCGGTACAAGCCGTACTTACAGATGTATTGCACAACCCCATCGGGCACCAAGTACCAAATCGGCGCACCGTCAGCAACTCGTTTACGAATGTCAGTCGAGGAGATCGCCATCGCCGGCACCTCTATGAGCGAGACTGACCCGTCCGGCAAACCATCGGTTGTGAAGTCATGTTCGGGTCTGGAAACACCGACGAAATGAACTTGACTAAGTAGCGCTTCGGAGTCTTTCCACCGGAGAATGTCGTGGAGCGCATCCGCACCAGTGATGAAGAACCAGTCGGCATTTGGAATTGCCTCGCTAAGATCCCGCAGCGTGTCAACCGTGTATGTAACGCCGCCCCGGTCAATGTCGACCCGAGAAACCGTGAAACGGTTGTTCGAGGCGGTCGCGATCACGCTCATCAAATAGCGATGTTCCGCCGAAGCGCTCTTCTTCCCTTTCTTGAAGGGCTGCATCGCAGTGGGAACAAAGATCACCTGGTCCAACTGGAACTTGTCCATGACTTCCGAAGCAGCGACCAAGTGTCCGTGGTGAATCGGGTCAAATGTTCCACCCATGATGCCGATTCGTTTTCGTCTGTGATCTCTATCAGCGGCGGCCGCTGATAAAGAGAGGGAGTCGGGAGTGTCACTCATCGAACTCCTCCTCAAGCTCATCGTCAAAACTGGGGTCCGTCCAGATCCCGCTTGCACCCTCATCGCGGAGCTGTTGGCGAGCGGCTTCCTTCGCATCCATGCCCTCGTAAAACTTCTCCCTGCGTTCCTTGCGGGTTGGGCGGTCCAAGTCGCCCAGGCGCAGATCCTGCCCCCGGCCACCAAGGAACTCAGCGCCAGTGCCGATCGTGGGTTCCCAGTCGAAGACCATCCCATCGTCCAGATCGCCGATTATTACGGGGTCACCTGGAATCGCACCGGCCCTGGCAAGTTCTTTTTCCACTCCCAAACCATTGAGCCGATCAGCCAGGTACCCCACGGCCTCATCATTCGCGAAGTCGGTTTGCACAACCCAAAGTTCGGGCTTGTCACCGCGGACTTGGAACACTGTCTCCCCGCCATGCTGCATCTTTGACACGGTGAAACCGCCCTGGGCGCCAACTGGGGTCGGGCGCAGGACGCGACGCGCCTGCTCTGGCTCCGGCAACGTCTTGCGGTGTTCCTCCACCATTTTCGCGAGCCCAAAAGACAACTCTTTCAAGCCTTCATGAGTTGCCGCGGAAACCTCAAAAACGTCGAACCCCTGCGCTTCAAGGTCGGGCCGCACCATCTCTGCAAGGTCACGCCCATCTGGCACGTCAATCTTGTTCAACACCACCACCCGGGGTCGCTCTGACAGCGGCACATACCCCTCAAGCTCACCCAAGTCACCCTGGTATGCGGCCAGTTCACGTTCGATGGCGGCCAAATCTTTGAGCGGATCCCGTTGCACCTCAAACGATGCTGTATCGATGACGTGAGCGATGACCGCACACCGCTCAATGTGGCGAAGGAAATCCAGGCCCAACCCTTTGCCCTCCGACGCACCCGGGATTAACCCCGGAACATCCGCAATCGTGTAACGCACCAATCCCGCCTCAACGACCCCCAAGTTCGGCACCAAAGTGGTGAATGGGTAGTCTGCGATCTTTGGTCGCGCCCGTGACATCGCAGCAATCAACGAGGATTTCCCCGAAGAGGGGAACCCAACGAGTGCAACATCGGCAATGGACTTCAACTCAAGGATGAGGTCTAGCTCTTCCCCAGGCTCACCCAACAGCGCAAAACCAGGCGCCTTCCGAGCCCTATTCGCCAGGGAGGAGTTCCCCAGGCCGCCTCTGCCACCCTTTGCAACCGTTAATTCGTCCCCAACCGCAGTCAGATCAGCCAGGACCACCCCCGACTTCGTTTTGACTACGGTTCCGGCGGGTACATCAAGCACCAGGTCTTGTCCGTTCCTACCAGGACGCTCATCACCCATACCAGGCTGTCCCTTTTCCGCAGAGTAATGCGGACGCCTGTGGAACGTAAGCAACGTGGTTTCCTGATCCGAAACCCTTACGATCACAGAACCCCCGCGGCCCCCATCTCCCCCGTCGGGACCCCCGAGGGGCTTGAACTTCTCACGCCGGACAGACGCAATGCCGTTGCCACCATCACCTGCCCGAACGTTGATTCGTACACGATCCACAAAAGTTGCCATGGCGTGAATGGTACCTGGTCGCTCCGACGTTGAGCGCCTCGCCTTCAAAGGAGAAGCTTCAAAGGCCATCAAGAATTGGTTGAGGGCACCTGCCAAAGACAGATGCCCTCCAAAAGGTGTGTCCCTAACGGACAGTCACGTAACTAGCCAGCCAGGACGCTGACAGAGCGACGCCCCCGAATGTTGCCGAACTCAACTGCGCCGTCAACAAGTGCGAACAAGGTGTCGTCCTTGCCGCGACCGACATTGTCGCCCGGGTGGTACTTGGTACCACGCTGACGAACCAGGATTTCCCCAGCGTTAACCGTCTGGCCGCTGTAGCGCTTTATCCCGAGTCGCTGAGCGTTCGAGTCGCGACCGTTGCGGGAGGAACCGAGGCCCTTCTTGTGTGCCATTTCTTATCCCCTTCTTGGTAGCGAGATCAGGCGATCTCAGTGATGCGAACAGCCGACAACTTCTGCCTGTGACCCAGGCGCTTGCGGTAGCCGGTCTTGTTCTTGTACTTGACGATGCGGATCTTCGGACCCTTTGCTTCGTCATCAATGACTTCAGCCTTCACGGTGACGCCATCAAGTTTCTTGGAATCCGTTGTGACGGTCTCACCGTCAACAAGCATGACGGGCACCAATTCGACGGTCTCGCCGACCTTTTCTGGCAGCCTGTCCATAAGGACGACATCGCCGACGGTCACTTTTTCCTGCCGACCACCGGACTTAACGATCGCGTAGACCACGTTGCTGCTCACTTCTCAATCGAATAGTTCATGGAGGGACGCCGCCATCGCCTCGCACAAACGAAGAAAATGGCGACAAGCCTCTGGCGCGGGTTGCGCCGACTAACAAATCTAACGGAACCACCCGCCCAGGGGCAACAACGCCACGGCCCAAGCGCCCCCTAAGACCTGTGCGATTCCGCACGTTGTGCCGTAGATTACTCTTTTGCGCGCTTCTGGGTAGCAAATGGTTACGGGTGCAGCAACACCTTGCCGGTTGTCTTCCGCCCCTCCAGTTGCGTCTGAGCCGAGCCTGCCTCTGCTAGAGGGAACTCCGCCCCGATTTTGACCTTCAGGGTTCCACCCTGCACCGCCTCAAACAGTTCCGTGTACCGCCATTGGCGTTCCTCCGGGGTCAACATGAAATGGTCCAAGTACGGACGGGTGACCGACAGTGACCCTTCCCTGTTCAACCGCTGAAGATCAAACAGCGGAACCTGCCCGGACGCTCCCCCAAAAAGGACCATTTCTCCGCGGATGCGTAGGGAGGCAAGAGACCCATCAAACGTGCTCTTTCCGACCCCGTCGTAAACGACGTCCACCCCTCGTCCATCGGTGAATTCTCTGACGACGGTCGGGAAATCCTCATACCCAATTGAAAGATCAGCCCCGGCAGCGCGAGACAGCGCCCTCTTCTCCTCCGTTGACGCCGTGGTAATGACTCGCACACCCTTACTCTTCAGCATCTGGGTAATCAGTTGCCCAACTCCCCCAGCCCCGGCATGAACAAGGACCGTGTCTCCCTCCGTCGGATGCGAAGACGAATTGATCAGATAGTGCGCGGTGCAGCCCTGGAGCGGAAGTGCACCCGCTTCCCTAATAGACACGTCATCTGGGATCTTTGCGGCAGCGTCTGCGGGGACCAAGAAATAGTCGGCGTAGGTCCCCACTCCCTCACACGTTGCGATACGGTCCCCGGGCATGAAACCTGTGACTCCGTCACCCACCGCCTCGACTGTTCCCGCACCCTCGCTTCCAGGAGTGAAGGGGAAATCGACTGGGTAGATGCCTTCCCGCTGGTAGATCTCAACAAAGTTGACCCCTACCGCGCCGGTCTTCACCAGCAGTTCCCCATTTGCAGGGACGGGAATGGGCACATCCTGGAGCTTCAAGACGTCGGGTCCGCCTGGATGGTCCGCAACAATCGCATGAGTAGCCATGCACCCAAGGCTAGGCTCCCGGGTGCGTTCCGGCTAGTTCACCGCAGCCTCACTGCCCTTCCAGAAGTTCGCGCACAGCTTCCTTTGCGCCGTTGGCTTCTTCCTCGGTGCGCTGCGTGCTGGATGGGGGGCTCCCGGCCGCACGTTTAGCTGCTCGCCGTGGCGCGACTTTAGCTCCAGAAGTGCTGGTGCGCTTCCTGGAACGTCCACCACTTACTTCGTCCTGTTTCTTCACCGGCAAAGTGATGTCATCGACGCTCAACGTGGCAGGCCCCGATGCGGGCAGTGCCTGCTGAGTTTCCACCTTGTCCGCTGGCGGTGGGGAACCCGCCGCACGTCTAGCAACCCTCGCTGGTTCAACAGGGGCGGCCTTCTTCTGCTTGCCCGACTTGGACTGACCGGATTTGGCCTTATCTGGCTTGGATTGCTTGGCCTTGGGTTCCTTCTTCGACTTGTGTTTCTTCGATCCGGATTTTGCGGCCTTCTGCCCAGACTTCTGCTTCCCTTGCTCAGAAACATCCTTGGCTGCCGGCGCGCTCTTGACAGGTTCGTGCTGCGCCTTTTCGTCGGTTTCAGGCGAGTCCTCGCCAGAAGTCGCCCCACCCAGAGCAGACGCTGCCGCGATGGAGTGAAGAGCAGTACGGACCTTTTCATCTCCGACATGCGTTTCGGGAGTTGCCTCTTTTTCGGTGCCGCGCCCTCTTCCGCGCCCGGAGTCGCGATCCGACTCAATATCAAAGGTCGACCGGGTGCCGGAGCCGCCACGGTATCCGCGGTTGCTTTGCTCTCCACGGGAGCGATGATTCGGCGCCGGGTGCGAGTATTTCTGCCCGGGTTCAACCGGATGGTCATGAACGATGAAGCCGCGACCTTCACAGACTTCGCAGTTGGTGGAGAAGGCCTCAACCAGACCCTCACCAACCCTCTTACGGGTCATCTGCACCAGGCCGAGCGAGGTGATCTCAGTGACTTGGTGTCTTGTCCTATCCCGGCCAAGACTTTCGATCAGCCTGCGCATAACCAACTCGCGGTTGGATTCCAGAACCATGTCAACGAAGTCAATGATGATGATTCCGCCAATGTCCCGTAGTCGCAGCTGACGCACGATTTCTTCAGCGGCTTCAAGGTTGTTTCGGGTCACGGTTTCTTCAAGCGTTCCGCCCGACCCGACAAACTTACCCGTGTTGACGTCTACGACGGTCAACGCTTCGGTTCGCTCAATGACGAGTGTCCCCCCGCTGGGGAGCCACACCTTGCGGTCCATCGCCTTCGCGAGTTGCTGTTGGACCTTCTTGGCGTGGAACACGTCTTCCCCAGACGTCCAATGCTCCAGGCGGTCCGTGAGCTCAGGAGAGAGCTCATCGACATAGTCGTAAACCTTGGTCCAGGTCTCATCTCCCTGAACAACAAGCTTGGAGAAGTCCTCGTTGAAGAGGTCCCGGACCACCCGCACAACAAGTTCTGGTTCGCCCCGCAGCAGAACGGGGGCTTTACGGGTCGTCTCTGATTTCTTCTCAATCGACTCCCACTGTTTCGTCAAGCGAGTTACGTCGTCACGAAGCTGTTCCTCCGTGGCACCCTCAGCCGCGGTTCGAACAATCACACCGGCGTTTTCGGGGAGTATCTGGCGCAGAATTTTCTTCAGACGCGCACGCTCCGAATCCGGAAGTTTGCGGCTAATGCCAAGCATCGACGAGCCGGGAACGTACACCAAGTACCGCCCCGCAAGCGTGATCTGACTTGTCAGGCGGGCACCCTTATGTCCGATCGGATCCTTAGTCACCTGGACCATGACCGTTTCGCCGGACTTCAAAGCCGTTTCAATTCGGCGCGGTTTCCCCTCCGCTCCGAGGACATCCCAGTTGACCTCGCCCGCGTACAAAACCGCGTTGCGGCCGCGACCAATATCAACAAAAGCGGCCTCCATGGAAGGCAGAACGTTCTGGACACGGCCCAGATAGATGTTGCCAACAACCGACTGGGTGGTGCGTCGAGCAACGAAGTGTTCCACCAAGATGCCGTCTTCAAGGATTGCTATCTGATCGGAGCCATCCTGGTGGCGGACAACCATCTCGCGGTCAACAGATTCTCTGCGGGCAAGGAACTCTGATTCAGTGATTGACTGTCTGCGACGGGAGTCCCTGCGTCCTTCCCTACGCCTCATCCGCTTTGCTTCCAGACGCGTAGAGCCCTTCAGCCCCTGCACCTGGTCTGCGGGATCGTTGTTTTCCTCACGCGCGCGATCCTGCGCTGAAGGGCGTGTGCGGCGTCGTCTACGCCGAGCCGTCCCTTGCTGCTGGTCCTCCGCATCACTCTTGGCGTGTTCGGGCAACTCCTTTTCGGATTCGTCCCCTTTTTCGCCAGAAGCCTTTTGCGAGGTTTGTTTCGCGTTTGCGCGCGTAGGAGATTTCTGCTCATCCGTAGCGTTCGAGGCGTTTTGACTCTGCTTCTTCTGTCCCTGTTTGGACTTGCCAGAACTGCCCGAACCACTGCTCGCAGAACCGCTTGCGGGCCCGGTCCCAGAGCCCTGCTTCTGTTGTCGGCCACTTCCTGGTTGCTGACCTCCGCGGCTGCGTCCGCCACGGTTGCCACGGCCTTGTCCGTCGGATGCTTGGGAGTCGGACGATGATTTGGCAGAAGGTTCTTCGTCTTTGGGTCTTGGTTCCCTGGTGGCAGGCTTCGAAACTGGCTCCACAAAAGCAGGTGCCTGGAACAGAAGCGCTGCAGCGGGTGTCTGCGGAGTGAAATTTTCTCCACTATTTTCGCTAGTCAACAATTCTCCAATTGCGGGCGGCGACCGCCACACCGCAGCCGACACTCGGGCTTGCAATACTCGTCCTCCGGGGACGGAAACTCTGAGGGCGCAAGTCCACGACAACCTGTCCCGCACGGCTTTAGGCCGGGAACAGAGGCCACGGTCCGGGAGGTGCGTCCCGGCGCCCAATAAGCCAAGACTAGCGCAACTATGCGGGACTCGACCCAATTGATGATGAGATGTCGGAAACGCCTCGTTCTCCCGATACCCATTCCCGCACGGTTTTCTAAGCTGCCAGGAACCATCGAACGAGGTCAAGAATCCACAACGTTGTGCCCCGCCATCACGCAGATCGCAAATATCGGGAGGAACGTGGGGTAGATTCAAACAGTGATGGAAACGGCTTGGGATGTTTGGCGACCGGAGTTGCCGTGCACTGAATCATCCCTTCTTATTTTCCCGCATTCTTCCTGATCTCCACAGATTGAAAGGTCGGACCCTATGAACGTCTTGACGACGGCTCTGGATCCAGTTCTGCTTGGAAGGTGGCAGTTCGGTATCACCACCGTCTACCACTTCCTACTGGTGCCATTGACCATCGGACTTTCTCTGTGCGTTGCAATCATGCAATCGATGTGGCAACGCTCGGGGAACGAAACATGGCTGAAAGCCACCCGCTTCTTCGGAAAACTTTTTCTCATCAACTTTGCTCTGGGCGTCGCCACAGGCATCGTGCAGGAGTTCCAGTTCGGCATGAACTGGTCCGAATACTCTCGCTACGTTGGCGACATCTTCGGTGCGCCACTGGCGATTGAAGCTCTGCTCGCATTCTTTATGGAATCCACATTCTTGGGCCTGTGGATCTTTGGTTGGGGGCGCCTGTCGAAGGGCGTTCACCTGGCAATGATCTGGTTGGTCACAATCGGCGTGAACCTCTCTGCCCTATGGATTCTTGCAGCCAACTCTTGGATGCAGCACCCCGTGGGAACCATCTTCAACCCGGAAACGGGTCGCGCCGAACTCGATGGCGTCGGAGGATTCTTCCAACTGATTGTTAACCCCGTTCTCTTCTGGGCGTTCACGCACGTCGTGACCTCCGCGTGGCTACTTGCGGGCACATTCATCGCCGGCATTGCCATCTGGTGGATGACGCGCGCAGCACGTGAGGGCGGCGAAGCGGGCATGAAGGAAGCCCGTGAAGTGTGGCGCCCAATCACGATGTTTGGCATCTGGGTCATCTTCATTGGCGCAATTGGGGTCGGCGGGACCGGTCACCTTCAAGGTCAAGAGATGGTTCGCTTGCAACCAATGAAGATGGCTGCAGCAGAAGCTATCTGCGTCGATACAGAAGGCGCAGCGTTCACCGTTGCTGCCTTCGGCTCTTGTCCACTTGAGGGCGACGGAGGGCCGATGCGGATCATTACCGTGCCTGGAGTCGCCTCATTTATGGCATCCAACTCCTTCACTTCTGAAGAGATGGGTGTTCAGGGAGCACAAGCGCAGCTGGTCGAGCTGCTGAACAACAACGCGGACTTCGTAGCAAAGTACGGCGACGCGGCCGACTATGACTTCCGTCCAATTCAAGAGCCAGTGTTCTGGACATTCCGGTTGATGATCGGAATGATTCTCTTCCCAGTGCTCCTCGCATTCTGGGCACTTTACGCGATGCGTGGGGGCCGAATACCGACGGGCGTCTGGCTAGGCAGGTACGCGATTGCGTCTATTCTTACGCCTTTCTTAGGGGTGTCCTTCGGATGGATCTTCACAGAGATGGGCCGCCAACCATTCGTGGTTTACCCGAATATTGCAGCATTGCAAAACGGGGACCCATTAGGGTCGGTGGTGCAGCTCACCGAAGTTGGTATCTCCACCGCGGTTAGCCCCATATATATGCTCCTATCGATGATCCTGTTCACCGTTCTCTACGGTGCGCTGGGCGTCGTCTGGGTGATATTGATGCGGCGTTACGTGAGGGAGGGGATGCATGATCCAACGGATGAAAACCTGGATTCAAGCAACCCCAAGTTGCGTGACGAAGCTGAAGCTCAAGCCCTCAACTTTGGTTACTGATAAGGAGAACCTCAAATGATGTTTCTAAGTATTCTCTGGTTCATCCTCATCGGAGTCCTGTGGGCCGTCTACTTGGTCCTGGAAGGTTTCGACTTCGGCGTAGGCATGTTGCTTCCCATCATGGGCCGCAACGGCAAAGACCGTACGGCGATGGTCCGGACCATCGGCCCCCACTGGGATGGCAATGAGGTCTGGCTACTAACTGCCGGCGGCGCCACCTTTGCTGCGATGCCGCTGTGGTACGCGACCATGTTCTCCGGCATGTACTTTGCACTGTTCCTTCTTCTGGTGCTGCTGATCTTTCGAATTGTGGCGATCGAATGGCGCTCGAAGATCAACACTGATAAGTGGCGGAACACCTGGGACACAATCCACACCATCTCCGCCTACGGCGTTCCTTTGATCCTTGGAGTTGCTTTCTCCAACCTGGTTCAGGGAATGAAAATTGAGGCTCAGACCTCAGCCGTCGTCGACGGTTCACTGGTTATGACAGAGATCCCCGCAGACCAGGTGGCTGGCCAACTGACCGACGGATTCACCGTGTTCAACTTGACCGGCGGGTTCTGGTCGCTGTTCACCTGGTACACCATCTTTGGTGGAATCACCATAGTGGCGGTCTGCTTCGCTCACGGAGCACAGTTCCTGGGTTTGAAGACCACGGGAGAACTTCGGGAACGCGCAGTTGCTATCGGTGGCCCCGCCTCAATCGTGGCTACGGTTTTGGCAGCCGGCTGGGTCCTGTGGGGTCAGCTTGCTTACTCCACCAACAACTGGTCGTGGATCCCGCTGATTATCGCAGCCGTGGCTTTGGTGCTCGCGACGATCAACGCACAAAAGAGCATCGCCAAGGAAGGCTGGGCGTTCACCTTCTCCTCCATCGGCATCGTGTCGGCGGTGGCCTGGGTGTTCAGCTCGATGGCTCCATACGTAATGAAGTCGGCCATCGATCCGGCTTATTCGCTGACAATCGACTGGGCATCTTCAACGCACTCAACCTTGGTCGTAATGACCTGGGTCGCGGTGCTGCTGGTTCCTGTGGTCATTGCGTACACGATCTGGTCCTACTGGGTCTTCCGGCGCAGGATCGACCCCGACGATGTCGACAACTCCACAGGCTTGCTACCTGACTCAGTGCGCGTGAACGCCAACTTCCTCACCGGGAAGCAGGCGTAGGGACGACGTACTGAGCCCGGAACAAACAGGCTCATAAGTGATTAGGTGTGGGACAACCTCCAAGGTTGTCCCACACCTTTTCTTATCCCCAACTTCTTGTGAACGATCTTTTCGCGAGTGAGTCACTTCAGCCCTGTTCTGTCTGTTCTCTGATCATCGGTTGGCGACCTGTTTCGAGCCAGTGGGGCGCTTCCCTGTCCCTGATGCGCCTGTTATGAATAGGTAATGCTCCTAAACGGTGGCACGGAAAGCTCCGGGAACCACATCAGGGACACGGAACAGTGTGGTGAAACAAGGCGGGTGCCCCCTGCTGGTGATCTTGGGATAGGCACCGGTGGTTGAGCCGTATTGCGCGAGGTCCTACAGCAACTGTCAATGAAGCGTCACAGTCTTCCTCGACCGTCCTTAATAGACTGAAGACAAGTGTGGTTATGACGAAGGTGTGCGGGGATCTCAGTGAGTGGCCAATCCCTGAGCCACAACCACTGGCCATTTCGAGCCAAGAGGCACACGCAAGCACTTACGAACGCACCCCGTAATCTCGTCCGCAGTTAAACCCAGCGAAACAGTCATAGACACCAATCCCACGCCAACCGGCTGACTCACAACCAGCCTGGCGCGCAACGAACAGCTCACTGCAGACGGAGCCGCCAACCAAAACTTTCTGTTTGCGCGGGCAGCTGAAGTGAAGTCACGCTCGCACACACTTCACCGGATCTGGAACAATGAACGAGTGAAACCCCTCGATCCTCGTCTCCTGCACTACGCAAAGGCCGCCAAGCGTTACATATTCGAGATTGCGCTGTTGGGCCTTCTCACGGCAGCCCTTGTGATTGCGCAGGCATTCCTAATCTCTGCTGCTCTGACCCCGGTTGTGACCGGTGGTGAACCTCTACGCGCGGCCCTTCCTACGATTGGCATCCTTGCGCTGGTGGTCGTTTTACGCGCTGTTGTTGTCTATGTGAGGCAGGCCCGCGCTCACAAAGCCGCGGACCAAGCAATCGCTGAACTACGTTCAAAGGTAATTGAGAAATCTGTGAGGATGGGGCCGCGGTGGCGTGCTCGTAACGGCTCTGAAACCGCAACCTTGGTCACGCGCGGACTTGAGGATCTTGGCCCATACTTTGTCGATTTCCTCCCCCAGTTGCTGCTGGCTGCAACCGTTACTCCACTGACGCTCATTGCCATATTGACGCTCGATTTCTGGTCTGCTTTGATAGCGCTCCTCGCTGTTCCTCTGATCCCTCTATTCATGAGCTTGATCGGTCGGATGACGCAGAGCTTCTCTTCCAAGAAATTGGTCGCAATGGAACGCTTGGGCTCTCAACTCCTCGACCTGCTCACGGGACTCCCCACGCTTCGCGCGCTGGGACGTGAAAAGGGGCCAAGGGAGCACCTGATTCGCCTGTCCCGGCAGAACACCAGAACGACGATGCAAACCCTGAGAGTGGCGTTCCTCTCGGGGGGAGTTCTGGAATTCTTAGCAACACTCTCAGTCGCTTTGGTCGCTGTTGAAGTCGGCATGCGGATGGTAGGTGGCCAATTGGGGCTGTTTGTGGGACTTGTAATCATCATGCTGGCCCCGGAAGTGTTTGATCCGCTCCGACACGTGGGAACACAGTTCCATGCCTCCTCCAATGGGGTCGCGGCCGCTGAACAATGCTTCGCCATCCTTGAAGCCCCCGAACCTGAAAGCGGCGACGTCATCCCTTCCCCCGCCGGAAAATCAGCGATCCGGGTCGAAAACCTCTATGTCGCTTCCCGTGGGAGTTGGGCACCTGCTGACCTTCACGGAACCATCGAACCCGGACAAATAACGGCTCTGGTGGGCCCCTCGGGTGCGGGCAAATCTACGACTGTCCAAGTGCTGTTGGGTTTCGAACCAGCAACCCGCGGACAAATCTTGGCAGAAGACAAGAACGGTGTTCCCACCCCCATAAGTAGTTTCGACAGGGAAGCGTGGTGGCGGGACATCTCGTGGATTCCCCAGCACCCAACCATCGTTCCCGGATCCGTCTTGAGCAATATCGCGCCGGATGGTTCCGTGGTTGAATCCGACCCCAACCTGCAACGGGCTGCATCAGCCACAGGATTCGACGTCGTCGTAAAATCTCTGCCGAAAGCGTGGGCCACTGAAATCGGGTCCGGCGGCGTGGGGCTCTCTCTGGGGCAGCGGCAACGATTGGCTCTTACTCGGGCTCTCCTCGATCTGCCCTCTCTCCTGGTGCTTGATGAACCCACCGCACACTTAGACGCAGTCAGTGAAGACCAAGTGGTGTCAGTGATCGAAGAACTCCGACGGGCAGGCACAACGGTCCTAGTGATCGCTCACCGTTCGGCGGTTGTGCGAACCGCAGACAACGTCCTGGTAGTCGAATCCCGGGCCGCCACCGATGAGGAGCTCTCAAAGTATCCGCAACTTGCGGATGATTTCGAACTTGAGGATCTGAGTGGGGACATGCCCTCGTTCCTCGACCCCTCCGTGATTTCTGAGATTCAAGCAACCCAGTCCGGGGTTGAAGGTGCCGTAGTCGCGGCAGGTAGCGCCAGCCCAGCGAAGCTGGAGGCTGAAGCATCAGCCTTGACGGACACCGAAGAGAGGAGCGCAGACAAATGAGATGGTTCCTCACCCCAGGTGAACAGCGCGCTCTACGTCGCGTGGTGAAAATGCTTGGCCTCAACACGGGCGGGTTCCTCATGTCCGTTGTTTACGGGGCAGCCACGCTGGGATCAGCGATAGGCCTCGCCGCAGTGTCGGCATGGCTGATTGCCAGAGCATCACAAATGCCACCCGTTCTAGTGCTTTCCGTTGCTGCGACAGCCGTGCGTATGTTCGGCGTCCTGCGAGCTCTCCTGCGCTATATGCAACGCATAGCCAGCCACAAAGTTGCATTGGGGGGCATGGACTCTCTCCGTTTAAGCGTCTACGACGGCCTGATGGAGGGGCCAATCGACCAAGTTGCCCGGCTGCAAAGAGGCGACCTGCTTGCACGAATCGGGGCGGATATCGACGCGGTGGGTGACTATGTGGTGAAGTCTCTCCTGCCGTTCACAGTCGCCGCAGTGGTCGGCGTGGGAACAGTAGTGGGATTCGCTTTCCTGTCAGTCCCAGCGGCGATCGTCGTCGCCTTGGGGCTTGCCGTGTCTGGCATCCTGGCACCCATGCTCATGGCGAAGGCCGCACGGGAAGCCGAGGCCCTGGAACAAGCCGCCCATCAGGACCTCTCCGTCACTTCGCTTTCCGTGCTGGAATCGGCGGACGAGTTGGCGATCAATGGGCGCCTCGCCACGGAATACGGGCGGGTTAACACCATCTCGGAACGACTGAACCGAGCACGCCGCAAAGCGGCCCAACCGATGGCGTTTGCCGCGGCACTAGATAAGTTCGCGATGGGTGCCACCGTGATCGGCGTGATGATAGTTGCCATCCCCGAAACAAACGCCGGGATGGTGGCGGCTGTAGCCCTGGCCGTACTTGTCTTGACGCCGCTAGCCGCGTTTGAAGGCACTGCGGACCTTGGAGGAGCCGCGGTCCAGATGATCAAGTCAGCGCGTGCAGCCGAGAGGATCACAGATCTCCTCGGACCAGAAGAAACCAAAGCCCAACCAACCCACGATGTCCCCGCGCCCGCTGAAGGGCGACCCGCACTTGTTGCAAAAGACCTCAGCGTTGGCTGGCCTGGGCGCCCCACCACTTTGGAAGGTGTGAACCTGAAATTGGAGCCCGGGCAGGTTATCGCAATTGTCGGGCCATCCGGGATCGGAAAGTCGACGCTGCTATACACGCTGGCTGGAATGCTAGAACCCAAGCATGGGGAAGCCAACCTGAACGGCGCACCTCTTTGGGGTGCAGAACGTCAGCAGGTCGCGTCCTATGTCTCATTGACAACAGAGGACGCTCACGTCTTCGCCACCACGGTCGTTGAAAACATCCGCGTTGCCAGGGCCGACGTGAGTGAGGAGGAGGCCGAGGAGCTCCTGGAACAGGTCGGTCTCGGGCCCTGGGTCAAGGGCTTACCAAACGGCTTACACACCATGCTTGGGGTGGGGGCAACCACAATCTCCGGTGGGGAGCGCAGGCGACTGTTGTTGGCGCGTGCCCTCGCTTCACCCGCTCCCCTGCTTCTCCTAGATGAGCCCGGGGAGCACCTGGACGCCGAGACAGCAGACGCTGTGCTTCAGCAACTCTTCCAGGGGTCCGGATCTAACCGGGGCATCGTCGTGGTCACCCACCGACTCTCGAGCCTGCGGGATGCCGACTACGTGCTGCGGATCGGTCGGGACGAGGAGGACCAGAACAGCGAGCACCCAGCCAAAGTGACCGCGTCGGGTACGCACCAACAGTTGTTGGCATCGGAGGCGTCCTACAAATGGGCTCAGGACCAAGAATGACCGCTGATCCTTCACAAGGTGGTTGGCTAGCGGCACTACGCGAACTATCGGATAGTGCCTCCAGTGACGACGATGCGGAAGACACGGTTCAAACAATTTCCAAGGCGGCTTGCACCGCTGCTGGGGCTGACGGCTCTTTGGTTTTCCTCTCCTCATTTGGCGGACAATGGCTGTGCGAATCTTCGTACGAAGTCGCTGCTGCCCCCGCCCTCCTCGCCTCCCCACTGGGCGTGACCTTTGGGACACCCTCCCCCCAGTTCTTAGGCGCCCTCACTCAGGGGCAGGCACTTAAGGCACCCAATCCTGGTGAAGCTGAGTTCCCCGATACTGGGACTCCCTCACCCAATTCGTGGTCCGTGGTTCTCGGCATTTCAGGCCCTGTCCTCTACGTTCCGATCCTCATGCGCGGTGCCCTGGAGGGCTGTTTGGTCCTTTGGAAAGACGCGGCTTCGGCCCAGTTTCCAAATAGCGACCTATTGCCCGCCACCGTTTTTACCGCGCAGGCAGCCCTCCTATTAGAACTGGTTGGGTCCTTGGAAATACGGCTCTCCGCGGAGGTGCAGGAAGAACGCGAGAGAGTTGCAAGAGACCTCCACGACCTGGCGATACAGGATCTGTTTGCGGCCGGCATGGCCTTGCAGGGACTACGTAGGAAGAGCGCCGAGGGGATATCCCGACTCGACCTCGACCAAGAAATCGAACAGGCACTGGAGTTCCTTGACCGTTCCGTCGCACAGATCCGCCAGATCGTTTACGGCTTGCAGGGAGTGGACCAGCCAAGCGGGCTAGTGGATCGTCTCCGCAGCGAAGCGTCAATGAGCCGAGGACACCTAGGATTCGCCCCCACCTACACAATCGAAGTTGATCAAAGTCCCGCCGCTGCCCAAGAGGTGGAACGGAGGGTGAACGAGGAGCTAGCAGACGACGTTGTCGCAGTAGTGAAAGAAGCGCTCACAAATGTGGCACGCCACGCGAACGCAAGTTCCGTGCAGGTTTCTGTGGAGATCCATGGCGAGGGGCGTAGCGGGGAAATCGTGGTCAGCATTTTGGACGACGGGGCCGGAGTGGACCCGGGCCGGATGCGCCATTCAGGGTTGTCTAACATGCAAAGACGTGCCTCACTTCGCAAAGGAAGTTTCGGCGTTGGTGCCGGTCCGCGGGGCCGCGGAACTTCACTAGTCTGGCGCGCCCCACTTCAGTAGAAACTCAGCAACTCGCAAACCCAGCAACCAGCAGCGGGTTAGTTCTGCTCCCCGCTGCGCCAAGGGGATGAGCGTTGCGAAGCCACCCAAGCCGCCACTTGAGTTCTTCTCTGGAGCCCCATTTTGGCAAGCAGCGAGGTGATGTGGTTCTTTACGGTCTTCTCCGCAATCCCCAACTTCTCGCCAATCTCCCTATTCGAAAGACCATCACCAATCAGGCCTAAAACTTTGCGCTCTGACGGGGTCAAAGTAGCGGTCGGGTCGTTGGATTCCGCGCGGCGGCGGGTAACTGTGCGTTCGTCAAGGAGCACCCGGCCCTCAGAAACCGCGTGAATGATGTCGTTTATCTCCGCCCCTCGAATCGTTTTGAGGACGTACGCCTGCGCGCCAGCTTCAAGAGACTCCGCCAGCGCTTCATCGTCATCGAACGTAGTGAGCACAATCATCTTCGCGGATGGAAGGTCCTCCCGGACCCGCTTCATCACATCGATGCCTGTACCATCGGGCAACTGAAGATCAACCAGTAGCACGTCGGGTGTCACAAGGTTCGCGCGTCGAACCGCATCCTCCACGGATGCTGCCTCAGCAACAACCTCAAGTCTTTGATCACGGTCAACAACTTCAGCGATACCGCGTCGGACGATCTCATGATCATCAATGATCATCACCCGTACTGGCGGACGAACTTTTCCAGAGACTCTTTGCACGCATCTATGATACGGGAGAAAAGTCCCAGATGCGCTCGGGTCCCACCGGGCACCACTTTACGCCGGCAGTCCCGCCCCGAAATCACTGCGGAGTTTTGGTGGCCCGCGGCTTCGGTTGACAACGTGGGCAGAAGAAGTGAGACCGGCCCTGGAGGGTTATCCGCTTTACGGTTGTGCCGCACCTTCGGCAGGGGTGATCTTCTCTGCCGTACACGAAAAGTTCTCGCTCGAAGTAGCCTGGGTTCCCGTCAACATCCACGTAAAGATCATCAAAGGACGTGCCACCCACTTTGACTGCGCGCCGCGTCACGCTGCGGCATTCTTGAATAAGTGTTCGCAGTTTCGGCAGAGGCAGCTTCGCCGCTTGCCTCGCCCCTTGGATGCCGCTGGCAAACAGCGCTTCATCCGCGTAAATGTTTCCGATTCCTGAGACTATCTGCTGATCCAGGAGCATCGTCTTCACGAACCGGTTCCGGGACTTGAACTGTTTCACCAATTGGTCAACCGCGTGGTCAGTTTCCAATTCCAGCACGTCAGGCGCGATATGGGCGGCGGACGAGGGGATTAGCCTACCCGTTGCATCTTCTACAAGCGTTGAGAGGGTGAGTTGACCAAACATTCTGGGGTCAATGAAGTGCACTTGGCTGCCGTCATCAAGGGTGAGTCGGAGGTGCTCGTGGCGTCCCAGTTCGGGACCTTTTTGAAAGGACTCTTCGTTCGTCAACTCCGGATCTGCGCTACTGGTGCGTACCTGTCCGGACATGCCCAAGTGAACAACCAGGCTGTCTTCTGGGCCATCCAACACCCACCACATGAACTTGCCGCGGCGTTCCACCGAGATAATCTTCGACCCTGCTAGCGCGGAGCGGACTTGCTCAGCCCCGCCAGGGTTGTTCCGGGTTAGGCGCCCGCCCTCCCCTTCTGCAACCCGAATGGTTTTTCCAACCACGCGGGCTTGGAGGCCCTTCCGGATTGTTTCAACCTCCGGCAGTTCAGGCATCTTCGTTCAGACGTAGGTAGGCCACCCTAGCTGCTTGATTTTCCGCGTGCCGGCGCGAACTGCCGTCGCCTTTTGCGAGAAACTCTTTGCCAGCAAAAGCCGAAGCGTAGTAGTGGCGGTCGTGGTCTGGGCCTTCGCCGATGACTTCAAAACGGAGTTCCCCCAACCCCAACTTGGGGAGAATGTCCCGAAGTGGGGTCTTCCAATCCATGGTTGAATCGGGGTCGGCCGCCCGGTCCAAAATCGGCTGGAGGTGGCGGAGCAAGGTCGCCCGTGTGATCTCCAAGCCGTTGCAGATGTACGTGGCGCCCAGCAACGCTTCCAGGGTGTCGGAGAGGATGGAGTCTTTGTTCCGACCACCGGTCTTATCCTCCCCAACACCGAGGAGGATGTAGGAACCAAGCCCTAGGCCTCGGGCGACCTCGGCCAGCGGAGTCTGGGACACAACAGCGGAACGCATCTTCGCTAAGTCGCTTTCAGGCACGTCAGGGTGCGTTGTGTAAAGGCTCTCCGTGGCAATGATGGACAGGACAGAGTCACCGAGGAACTCGAGGCGTTCGTTGTTCGGCAACCCACCCATTTCGTTAGCGAACGAGCGGTGCGTGAGCGCCAAAACAAGGAGTTCCGGATCGACTGGGGCGCCCCATTTTGTCACCAGGTCTGCGATGTCATCGTTCTTTGCCCCAGCCTTCGGCTTACGACTCACTCGGCACCCTCGTCATCCACTTCATCTTTGGAGAAGAAGTCGGCCAGCACTTCGAAGCGGGGGTCCAAGAACTCGTGTTTGTGGCCCGGCTCAGCGTCCGCAAGCAACACGCCGCAATGCTCACAGATACCCAGGCAATCTTCGGAACAGACCGGTTGGAACGGAGCATCAGCGAATATGGCGTCCCGGAGCAGCGGTTCAATGTTGACTGTTTCCCGGTCTATTAGAAGGTCGGGATCAATTTCGTCTCCGGAAACCTCAATGGTTGCGTCCCCGGCGCCTTTCCGCTCTTTCCTTGGGGCGACGGCGTCCGGGTAGACGAAAATGTCGCTCGCTTGAAAATGCTCTGGCAATTCGATGTCCTTCAGACACCGAATGCACTTTCCCTTTAGGGAGGCAAATCCGGATGCCTCCACCACCACCCCATCATCGATCGTGGTGATGGCAACAGATACCGGTATCTGGGTTCCTTCCTCCAGACGGAGCACCTCCGTCTGCCATCCCGCTGGAACGGTCCAGTCCAACTGTGTTTCGGTCCTTGCACCGATTTCAACGGGCTGGTCGTGGAGAGGAATCACCAAATTCTTATCGTTCACCTTTGTGTTCGTATCCTATTCGTCAATGCTGATGTCAACGTTTTCTGAGGTGTGCCGATCAGAAACGGCTCGCAGACCTGCTTCCGTTCGACGGAGAAGGTCTTTCAACACCTCAGAAGTCTGCCCCAGTGTGTGGGACACGTAATTGTCGGCGCCTTCACGAAGCTTTTCCGCTTCTTTCCGGCTCTTGATCATCAGTTCTTCAGCCCGACTCCGCGACAACGCCGTAATCGAGTCGGCAGAGATCAACCGTTCTGCCTGGGCGTTAGCGTCAGCGAGAAGGTCTTCTGCTTCTTTCTTGGCGCGTGCAGCCATGTGGGAGGCTTCTTCCTGAGCGCGTTCTAACGCGCGGGCTGCTTCGTCACGTGCTTCTGACAGGATTGAGTCCGCCCGTTCCCGCGCATCTTCCAGGAGCGAGCGCGCCTTAGCGTTTGCTTCTCCGATTGCCGCCTCTGCTGCACTGTCGGCCCTGTCCAAGACAGCGTCGGCATCCGCAACCACAGCATCGGCTGCCACGAGGTCTTCCGGCAACGCGTCACGTGCCTGCCCAACCAAATCGACGATCTCCGCTTTATTGAGAACGACATTTGCCGACAGTGGCACCGCACGTGCGTTCTCCACCAAAATATCGATCTGATCCAGCGCAGCGATCACTGTCGAGGGGCCATACGCAGGAGCAGGCTCATAGTCATTTTCGACGTAGGCCGACTCTTCTGAGACCTGGATTTCTTCTTCGTATCTTTCGGGCATCTGTCTCTCCTTAGGCAGGGCTCGCTTAAGCGCTCCTGGTATCCAACATACGTATATTTTTAACGGGTTGCTTGGTGCCGCTCCCCTGCGTCACAAAGTCATGCCTGATTCTGTCACCCATTGGTTAACTGCGGGCGGAACATATCGTCTAATGCTCCCACCGGAAGCGTGTATTTCGCGCACCAGTGTGGAGGAAATGTACTGCCACTGGGGGGACGAGGGCAAAAGCATGGTTTCAATCCCACTCAGGTCACGGTTTGCCGCCGCCTGAGCATATTCACTGTCGAAATCCCTCGCGGTTCTAACCCCTTTCACGATCACGTCTGCCCCCGCTTCTTTGGCGGCGTCGACCAGCAAGCCCTCGAACGATATGACCCGAATATTGGCGTGCGGGTTCTCTTCAGCGATCGCCTGAGCCAGAAGGTCCACCCGTTGTTCGACAGTCAACCACCCGCGCTTGCCGGGGTTCACCCCCACCGCAACAATCACTTCATCAAAGACGTGAGCTGCGCGAGTGACCAGGTCCAAGTGGCCTATTGTGACGGGGTCAAATGAACCGGGAAAAATCGCCGTAGACATGGGGTAACTCTACATTTTCTCTTCGGCGGGGCCGATGAACCACGCCGCAGTGTCACCCCAGCGGCGATGCCCGAACAGTTCAAGACCTTCAGGGAGCACCGGCTCAGGAGAACGTGCGTCCCGTTCAATAATCACCGTCGCCTCTGCATGCAGGTGGGGACGCAAGTCCTCCAACGTTCGGCTGAGTTCGTCTTCTCCCAACGAGTAAGGGGGGTCGACAAACACCAGATCGAACTGTCCCACCTGGGACGCCAAGTAGGAACGCGCAGACCGCGCAATCACTTTCACACTTCGCGTGAACCCACACGTGACCACATTCTTCTTGGCCACACGCGCCGCCTTCTGTGAGGAATCGACGAGGACAGCACGCTGAGCGCCGCGAGAAATCGCCTCGAGTGCCAGCGCACCCGAGCCGGCGTACAGATCCAGCACCCGAGCACCTTCCAGCACTCCCCAACTATCGAGACGTGAAAAGATCGCCTCCCGCGTCTTGTCAGATGTTGGGCGTGTCCCCGTTGAGGGCACATCGAGCCGGCGCCCCTTCGCCAAACCCGCGATGATCCGCGTCATACCAGTCCCCTACCCAGTCCAATCAGTTTCTTTCCAGCCACACCAATTCTTCACCTGCGCGAGCACGAACCGCATCCGCCAACGCAGTGTGCTCAGAAAGTTGAGGATCTCGGCGAAGTATTTCCGTGGCGGTGTCCCGGGCCCCAGAGATTATGGCCGCGTCGTCACGCACCGACAAAAACCTCAGGCTTGAGACCGCGCCCGACTGATTCTTCCCCAAAACATCACCTTCTTTGCGAAGTCTCAAGTCGGCTTCAGCGAGCTCAAACCCGTCCGAGGTTCCAGCGATCACCCGCATCCTTTCAGCAGTCTCCGGCGCTAGATCCCCTGGGTGCGTAATCATGCAAACACTGGCCCGCTCCGAGCGCCCCACCCTGCCGCGCAACTGATGCAGTTGGGAAAGGCCAAACCGGTTGCCCCCCAAAATCACCATCATCGTCGCCTCCGGCACATCCACGCCAACTTCGATAACGGTCGTCGCAACAAGAACAGGTTCTTTTCCGGACGCGAAGTCCGCAAACGTGCGCGCATTATCGGCCGGAGCCAACCTCCCATGCGCCAGACCTATTTCTACACCCTCAAAAACGGGGCTTTCCTTCAGGGATTTGAGAGTGGCGAGGGCCGAGGGGATTTCCGCCTCTCCCTCTGCACCCTTTTTCGCTTTGTCTTTCTCATCGGGATCTATCCGAGGGCACACCACGTACACACGGCCTCCCCCATCAACTTCTTCCCGGGCGCGCTCCCAAACCCGATCCATCCAGACCTGATTGCGCTCATCGATGAGGAACGTGTCAACTTTCTTTCTCCCAGGCGGAAGCCCCTTCATTGCAGTAACGTCCAGGTCACCAAACACGGTCATGGCGATTGTCCGTGGAATTGGGGTTGCTGTCATTACCAGAAGGTGCGGCGTGAGTTCGTGCCCTTGCCGCAGGTGTTCCCGCTGTGCAACACCGAAACGGTGCTGTTCATCGACAACGAGCAGACCGAGGTTAGGGATCTCCACCCCCTCCTGAATCAAGGCATGTGTCCCTACGACAATGCAGGGTTCGCCTGCTGCTAGCGACGCTAAGACTTGGTTCTTTTCCGCGCTGGCCCTCTTCGATGTAAGAAGATGCACCGGAATGTCGACCTCTGCCCCTTCGAGCATTCGAGTCAAAGATACGTAGTGCTGACGCGCCAGGACCTCGGTGGGAGCGAGCATCGCCGCCTGGTAGCCGGCCTCCACTGTTTGCACCATGGCGAGGAGTGCGACAACAGTCTTGCCTGCCCCGACATCTGCCTGCAGTAGGCGTTGCATCGGTTTCGTTTGATCAAGTTCGCCGGATATCTGCGCCCATGCTTGTTCCTGCGCTTCAGTCAAGGAAAAAGGCAGCCCTCGCTGCAGGGCAGCAACCAAACTGCGGCTGGGATCAAGCCCGTTTGTCGCCCGGAGCGGCGGCGCCTGCGTGTCACCCCGGACCCGGTCTGCAAGCAGCGCGGTCTGAAGAACCAGCGCCTCCCGCCACGCTAATGATCGTTTCGCTTCCTGCCAATCCACAGGGGCTTCGGGCTGGTGAAGCATTCGCAGCGCTTGCCCATACCCGACAAGAGCGTGGCGACGCATTGTGTCCTCATCCAAAACCTGGGGAACATCATCTTCTTCAACCTGGTCCAGGAGAGAACCGATGAGCGATGCGACCTTCCAAGAAGCCAGTCCCGCGACAGACCTATAGATCGGTATGGGACGGCCCGCTCGCCGAGCAACGTCCTGCGCTGACCCTTCCTCCACTTCCTCAAATTCTGGCTGGACCAGCTGCATCTGACCGCGATAACTGCTGACCTTGCCACTAACAAGTACAGTGGCCCCCGGCTTCAACACTCTCTGGTGGTGGGACAACATGTAGGGGTTCTTAGCGAAGAAAGTGCACGACAGCGACCGATGACCATCTGTGACTATGACCACCAGGCGATATCCTCCATTGCGATTTCGAAGAAGGTTCTGGTTCACCACCTCCACCAGCAACGTGGCAGACTCCCCCTCTACCAGTGAGCCGATGTCAGTTAGCTTCCCCCACTGGTAGTAGCGAAGAGGCGCATAGCTAAGAAGATCCTCGACCGTATCAAACCCGGCTTCCGACAATCTACGAGCCGCCGCTTTGGGCAGCCTAAGAGTCAAAGGCGCATCCAGTTCCGTTACCGCCATCTTCTCCGCACCCCCAAAAACAGACTCGAAAGTCACCCGGCCGTATACGACCAGATGCCAACCCCGGGCATTCGTTCACTCGCCCCCACAGCGACAGTCTCAGTGTCTCACCTATCACCGACACTGCCGAACCCTCCCGACCAAGAACAGCCGAGGCCACGTCCTAACGCGTCCGCGCTGCTGTGCTTCGACCTCGCCCCGCTTCGACCAGAGAACGCGAATTTGGACGAGGCCAAACCCGCCAAAGCCCTAAGTGTGGGAGACATGACACCAAACCAGGTGCCTCAACATTGCTGTTGCCTGTTGTCAACGGGTAGTCTTTGTTAGTTGCTTTGACGCCGCCTTCCCCGCGGAGGCGCGGATTGCAAGGCAGATAAGACGATATTTTAGGAGCACCCGTGGCCTCAGTTTGCGACATTTGCGGAAAGGGTCCGCAGTTCGGCAAGTCGGTTTCGCACTCGCACGTGCGCACCAACCGCCGCTTCAACCCGAACATCCAGCGCGTCCGCGCTCGGGTCAAGGGCGAAACCAAGCGCATGAACGTTTGCACAACCTGCATCAAGAGCGAACGCTTTGAGCGTGCAGTCTAGTTAACTCTTGTGAAAGGGCCCCTCGTCGTTTCCGGCGGAGGGGCCTTTTCGTGTGCTCGCCCGGACATGCACTAAACCCGGACTACCGGCCATAATTGGGGCTACCGGCAATTGGAGCTACCGGCCAAAACGTGGTGTTTTAGGCGGCGTGTCGTTAGGGTTGCCACCTGTCTACCCAGTCTTTTTCTGGCCCAGAGTCCTTCTTCGGTAGTGAGCCCGGTGTCAGAGGCGGTGGCTCGGGTGATTTCCCCCTGAATATCCTCGGGTTGGAGCGGTGTGGAGACCTTCCCGGTCCTTAAAATGCTTCCCGG
>ERZ1032924.20-NODE-20-length-32613-cov-7.428896_pt1 | contig 32613 bp, 23 predicted proteins | sample MGYA00516956_ERZ1032924 | MGnify/ENA primary metagenome ERZ1032924 (study PRJEB33719, sample SAMN04262513) | wastewater metagenome | biome: rural village; feature: composting latrine chamber; material: composting feces with ash | place: El Salvador | collected... | reverse complement strand
GAGGGGGATCATCAACCAGTACACCGACCAGCCAAGGGTGATGGTGGCCCAGAACCCTGCAACCAAGATCACTAGGGAACCCACCATGAGGGCGAGGGCGAAGACCTGCAAGCCCTTGCCGTGCTCCAAGGCGCGTTTCCCCGCCCACACTGCCGCGAAGCCGGAGGCGATCGCATTGGGAAGCCCCAGGATTCCCACGGTGAGGGCTGAAACGGCGAGGCCATCCTGGAGGAATAACGCCAAGACGACGAAAATGGTCGAGCTGCCCAGGAATTGCAGAGCCGAGATCGCGGTGCAATAACTGAAGGAGCGGATCTTGAACAACTCCATGTTCACCATTGGGAAATGACCGTGATTGCCGTACCACAACTCCCACGCCACCCATACTCCCAGCAGGACGAAACCTGCGGCTAATAGCAGCCAGCGCCACCAAGCGTCGTGCAGGATGAAGGGCAGCATGATCGCCAGCACCGTCGCGGTGAGTAGCAGCATGCCCACGGGGTCCAGATCGATGCGTTGCCCGGTGCGTTTAGGGCGAGGACGTCCAGAGGCCTCCTGCTGAGCTTCATACTCAAGCTCCGCTTCCTCAGCACCCTTACCGATAGTGCGCCGTTCCTTCCCGAACGGCAAGAGTTTCCAGGCCGCCAACAGTCCGGCAACACCCAGGGGAACGTTTATGAAGAACGAGTATCGCCAGCCCGGGTCCTGGCCTAGAAGACCGACCAGTGTGCCCGACAGGAGGGGCCCAACTGCCACCGACGCGGCGACCACCAACCCCATGTATCCGAAGGCGCGCGCCCGCTCCCGCCCCTGGAAGTACTGCTGAATCAGACCGGTGATTTGAGGGGAGAAAAGACCACCACCGATTCCTTGCAGGACGCGCATAAAGTTCAAATGGGTGATTGTCCCCGCCAGGCCACACCCCAGTGACGCGGCAGTGAAGATAGCCAGGCCAATCACCCACAGGCTGGAGCGGCCAAAAATGTCGCCCAAGCGGCCCGCTGGCACCAGAACCACGCCAACGGCCAGTGCGTAGCCGGAGAGAATCAGTTGGATGCCGGACTCGGACGCCGACATCGCTCCCTCAATGGAGGGCAACAGGTTGTTCACAGAACTGACCTGCAACAGCGTGAGCGCCAAAGAAATTAGCAGTACGGCCAGCATCCAGTTGCGGTCATATTCGCGGTCACTCCCGGGAACGGTGAAGAAACGAGAATTATCCACGGGGACCTTTCGACCAGATCAGCTTAGTTGGGAAGGGACTTTCGGCTCGATGATCCAAGGGGCTCCTTAGGTGGGATATCCCTCTTTTCTTGCAGCGTGAGGGAACGAACCGAAGGAAAGAAGTGCCGGGCAACGGGGCCGTGGTGGCGGGAAGTTCCAAAGAGCAGAGGGCCCGCACGAATCCGTGCGGGCCCTCTGGAATGCGTGTCAATGACTCAGTTCCTTGACGGAGTGAGCCTTTGACCCGGCGCTACGCGTTCTGTTTGACGGCAGTCAGGATCTGGTCCACGCTGTCCTTCGCGTCGCCGAACAGCATCTGCGTGTTCTCCTTGAAGAACAAGGGATTCTGCACGCCGGCGTATCCCGTAGCCATGGAACGTTTGAAGACGATGACGTTCTTCGCTTCCCAAACCTTTAGGACAGGCATTCCTGCGATCGGGGAGCCGGGCTCCTCCGCCGCCGGGTTCACCGTGTCGTTCGCTCCGATGACAAGGACGGCGTCGTAGTCGGCGAAGTCATCATTTACCTCGTCCATCTCATGAACGATGTCATACGGGACCTTAGCTTCTGCCAGCAACACGTTCATGTGTCCGGGCAGACGTCCTGCAACAGGGTGAATGCCAAAGGTGACATCGACACCCTCATCGCGCAGAGCCTGCGTGAGTTCGGCAACCGGGTACTGCGCTTGCGCCACAGCCATCCCGTAACCGGGGGTGATCATGACCTTCCTTGCATCTTCCAGCATTGCCGCAACTGAGGCTGCGCTGATTTCGGTGTATTCGCCTTCTTCGCCTCCCTCGGCCACTGCACCCTCGGCAGAGCCGAAGCCCCCAAGGATCACCGAGATGAAGGAGCGGTTCATCGCCTGACACATGATGTAGGACAGGAATGCACCAGAGGAACCGACCAGTGCACCGGTGATGATCAACAGCGGGTTGTTCAGCATGAAGCCGGCCGCCGCTGCAGCCCAGCCCGAATATGAGTTCAACATCGACACAACCACCGGCATGTCTCCACCACCGATAGCCGCGACCAGGTGAATGCCCAGAAGTAGCGCAATGATGGTCATGAGGCCCAGCGGGATGAAGGCGATGGGATCCTCGCCCTGCAGGATGAACCAAACCATGAGGCCAATAGAGATGACTATTGCCCCCAGGTTCAGCCAGTTTCGGCCTGGCAGCATCAGCGGAGCGCCAGAGATTTTGCCGGACAGTTTCAAGAACGCGACGATCGACCCGGTAAGGGTGACGGCGCCGATGAAGACGCCCAGGAAAATCTCTCCCAGGTGGAATCCACCCAGCATTAAGGCGTCAAGCCCGGGTGCCATGAAGGAGTTGTAGCCGACCAGCACGGCGGCCAAACCGACGAATGAGTGCAGCAACGCGATTAGTTGCGGCATCTCTGTCATCTCGACTTTGGCCGCTTCCCACAGTCCGATAGTGGCGCCGACTCCCATCGCCACCAGTATCAGGATCGCGGTGACCAGCGGCCCACGCTCGGGGTTTTCCGCCAGGGCGACCACGATTGTTGCAATCACGGCGGTTGCCATGCCGGCGATGCCGTATTGGTTGCCTCGCTTCGAAGTTTCGTGCGAGGACAAGCCCGACAGTGCCAAAACAAACAGCAGCGCCGCCACTATGTAAGCCAGGATAATTACGTGACTAAGTGTCCAGGTACTAGCATCCATGTTCTATCAGCCCTTCTGGAACATCGTCAGCATGCGGCCGGTGACCCTGAACCCGCCGAACACGTTAATGGAGGCCACCAGGATGGCCAGGAACGCCAAGATCGTCACGGCCCAGTTTGAAGAGCCAATTTGCATTAGCGCTCCGACCAGGATGATTCCCGAGATCGCGTTGGTCACGGACATCAAAGGCGTGTGCAGCGAGTGCGTCACATTCGTGATGACGTAGAAGCCGACAATGATCGCCAAACCGAAAATCCAGTAGTTTGCGACCACGCTAAACGGCGTGACCATGACCAGGACCGCGGCCAGCACGACGGCCAACCCAATCCACGCGAACCGGCGTTGCTTCTTGAGAGCGGCTTCGCGGGCTTCCGCTGCGGCTTTTGCCGCGATTTCTGCCGGGTCCGGCTTCGCCTCCACTGGTGCTGGTGCGGCCGAGACCTCTATGGGCGGCGGTGGCCAAAGTATTTCGTGGCCCAACGTGACGGTGATGGTTCGGACGATCTCATCGTCCAGGTCAATCACCAGTTGGCCGTCTTTCTCCGGCGTCATCAGCTTCAGCAGGTTCACAATGTTCTGCGCGTACAACTGCGAGGACTGTGCCGGCAGGCGCCCAGCCAAGTCCGTGTATCCGATGATGGTCACCCCGTTGTCGGTGATGATCGCTTTATCGGCGACAGTCTGGGTCGTGTTTCCGCCGTTTCCGGCAGCCATATCAACAATCACAGACCCGGGTTTCATCGCGGCGATCGCGTCGTCATCCAAAAGGAGCGGCGACTTCGCGCCGGGGATGTTAGCGGTCGTGATGACAATGTCGGATCCTGCAGCCTGTTTCGCGTAAGCGGCGCGGGCGAGGGCCGCTTGGTCCGCATCCATCGCCTTCGCATAGCCATCGGCCGACTTCTGCTCCACAGTTGGGAGCGGAACGAAACGAGCACCCATCGACTCAATCTGCTCAGCAACTTCGGAGCGGACGTCGGTCGCGTAGACCTCGGCCCCCAAAGATCCCGCTGTGCCGATCGCAGCCAAACCTGCCACGCCGGCGCCAATCACGTAAACGTGGGCCGGCGGCATCTTTCCAGCAGCCGTGACCTGGCCCGCGAAGAGTCGACCGAACTTATCGGCCGCCTCAATAACCGCGCGATACCCGGCAACGTTCGCCTGCGAAGACAGCACGTCCATGGCCTGCGCCCTTGAAATGCGTGGGACCGTGTCCATTGCCAGGGCCGTGACATTTGCTGCGGCCAGTTTGTCCAACAACTCTGGGTGACGCGCTGGAGCCAACCGGGAAATAAACACGGAGCCCGCGTGCAGGTCCGAAATTTCGGTGTTTGATGGGGCGTCCAACGCTAGGACAATATCTGACTTAAGAGCATTTTCCCGGTCGACAACTGTCGCTCCGGCCTCTTCATATTGATAATCGGGATAGGAAGACTCTAGTCCTGCCCCCGATTCGACGACCACTGAATATCCGAGTTTCATCAGTTTCGTCACTGTTTCCGGAGTGGCCGCCACAAGGGGCTGCCCCGGATGTTCTCTGGGTACGCCTATTTGCATACCAACTCCTTCTTCATCGAGAAGCACCGTGCCGTAATCGAAAAGCACCCATTACATGATAGGCGCGCTTTCACACCTGGGCGGCTTCCTCAGGCCGTGTCAATGGCCTAAGCTCGAAACGTGCCACGGGAACCCCGCTGAGGGGCTGAGAGGGGGACGTTTGTCCCCGACCGTCGAACCTGAACCGGTTAGAACCGGCGTAGGGAGGCTCTAACCGTGAGCACGGGTCTTCGTATACCGCACGGAAGGAGCAGGTATGACCCGCGCAACACAATCAGGCACATCTTGGCGCGTCGTAGACATTGTCACGGCCGCAGTATTAGGTGTTGCAGTTGGCGTAATTTTCGTTATTTGGAACCAGGTCGGTTACGCCGGGTTCAACGCCCTTGACGCGGTGCTACCCGGCATTGGCGGCTTGGTATCTGGCATTTGGTTTATGGGCGGTCCGCTAGGTGCTCTAGTAATCCGAAAGCCCGGCGCCGCCATCTTCGTGGAGACACTTGCCGCCATTGTGTCGATGGCGATCGGCTCACAGTGGGGTGTGGAGACCATGGTCGCGGGCCTTCTTCAGGGTGCCGCTGCAGAGTTGGCGTTCGCGATCTTCCGCTACCGCCGGTTCGGTCCGGGCGTCGCCGCACTTTCGGGAGGGCTCGCGGCGGTGGCTGCCATGCTCTTGGAAGGCGTCACTCACGGCAACTTCGCGAAGTCTTTCGTCTTCCAGGTGACGTACTGGTCCTGCTCCATCGTGTCGGGCGTTCTGCTGGCGGGCCTTCTGTCCTGGTTTATTGTGCGAGGGCTGGCACGCACGGGGGTCCTCGCCCGCTTCGCCTCCGGACGTGACCTGGGGACGCGAGTGTGACGGTGACTCCGGTGCAGACGGCCCAAATTATCGCCAAGGGGTGGGGGTGGCGCCACGCGGGTCGGCAAGCATGGGCGGTTCGCAACCTGGACCTGGCCATTGAGCCGGGCGAGCGGATCCTCTTGGCGGGCGCGTCAGGCGCTGGGAAATCGACGCTGCTGCACGGTTTGGCGGGAATTTTGGATCCGAACGAGGGGGATGTCGAGGGCACCCTTCAGATCGCCAACATCTCCGTTGAAAGCACAACGCTTCGTGGGCGGGTCGGACTGGTCCAACAGGACCCTGAATCACAGGTTGTGATGAGCAGGGTGGGGGACGAGGTCGCCTTTGGTCTAGAAAACACCGGAGTCCCCTCTGAAGAGATCTGGCCGCGAGTTCGGGAGGCCTTGGACGCCGTGGGACTGGACGTCCCACTCGACCGGCAAACGGCTCACCTTTCGGGTGGTCAAAAGCAGAGGCTCGCTTTGGCCTGCGCTTTCGCGATGCGCCCGGAAGTGGTGCTGCTGGACGAACCGACCGCCAACCTGGACCCCGCCGGCGCAGCAGAGTTGCGCTGGTTCACGCAGAAGGTGGTGGAGCAAACCGGCGCGACCCTGATCCTGGTTGAACACGATGTGGAACCCTGGTTGGACCAGATCGACCGGATTGTGGTGCTTGACCACGGTTCCTTGCTTGCTGCCGGACCGCCCCAGACTGTTCTGACAGAGCAAGCGGAACGTCTGCGCGAGGCTGGGGTTTGGGTCCCAGGGGAGAGCGTCCAGGAGGTTCTCCGCTCTGCGCCGGAGGTGGAACTCCCACAGCAAACGTGGGCTCAGTCCCTTTCGGAATCCCCGCTGAGGACAAGTGACCTGACGGTGGGGTATGCGCCCGAGCATCCCGTCAACTGGGACATGAACCTTGCTGTCGACCCGCAGCTGCCAACCTGCATTGTGGGGCCAAACGGTGCAGGAAAAACAACTCTGGCACTCACTTTGGCAGGCCTCCTTGACCCTTTGGAGGGGGAAGTCATAGCAACCAAAGAACTGCGGGGGGCGCTGGGCCCTAATCCGGAGCAGTGGTCCGGCCCGGAACTTCTGGGTCGGGTGTCAATGGTGTTCCAGGAACCGGCTTACCAGTTCTTGACCTCGACCGTAGAGGAGGAACTGCGGCTAGGTCCCACCCTCATGAGCGGGGAAGACGCAGAATCGGAAGAACAAATCGAAGCGCTTGTGAATCAGTACTTGCGGTTGTTGCGCCTGGAGCACCTCCGCAAAGCGCACCCACAGAGCCTCTCTGGTGGGGAGAAGAGGAGACTGTCGGTCGCATCCGCTTTGATCTCTGCCCCGCGTGTGCTGATCCTGGACGAACCTACGTTCGGGCAAGACCGGAACACGTGGGCGGCCCTCGTCCAACTGCTGCGAGCCGTGAGCCGAAAAGGGACCGCAGTTGTGAGCGTCACTCATGACCTGCGGTTGCTGGAGGGCCTGGACGGCAAAGTGATCCAGATTGAAGCGCCGGATCGCTCACCGGATCGTTCGACGGAAGATCACTCGGCGGGTCACTTGCCGGACCATCTGGCGGAACTTTCCACCAAGACCGCTTCGAGGGCAGTCAAACCCAAACGCGCTTTTATCAAATCGGTGAACCCAGTCGCCCAACTCATCGGGCTGGTGGTCCTCACCGTTCCCTTGATGGTGACGATCGACGTGATTAGCGCAGCGGTTGCTCTGGGGGCGGAGATTCTACTTCTGCCCTCGTTGGGTATGTCCCCAAAACGCATCCTCAAGAGAATCTGGCCACTCCTGGTCGCGGCACCCCTGACCGTAGTTTCCATGCTGCTCTACGGGACGCCCGCGGGGACGGTTTATTGGGAGTGGGGGCCGGCCGCGATAACCTCGAACTCCATAATGCTGGCGACAGCACTGGGATTGCGCGTGCTGGCCGTCGGGATGCCGGCCATATTGCTCCTTTCGCGCATCGACGCTACCGACATGGCAGACGCGCTGACCCAGGTCCTCCACCTCCCCTCCCGGATTGTCCTGGCCTCTCTTGCGGGTATTCGCATGGGGGGACTCATGGTCGCCGATTGGAAGGCGTTGGCGAGGGCTCGACGGTCCCGCGGCCTTGGAGCCGGGAACCGATTCCGCGCGTTCTACCAAGGCGCATTCGCCATGCTCACTTTCGCGCTGCGCCGCGCCGGCACGCTGTCTCTGACCATGGAGGCCCGCGGGTTCGGTTCTGAAAACAAACGGTCCGTCGCCCGTGCCTCCAAACTCTCAAGCGCGGACCTGGTGATGGTGCTGGTGTGTGCGGCCGTCTCTGCGGCGTCCCTGGGGGTCGCGGTCGCGGCGGGATCCTTCAGGTGGTTCGGGCTGTGACGGTGGTTGAACAGATCCTCGACTTGCTCGACACCCTCGAAAAGAAGCCGTGGCGAATACTGATCGACGGACCGTCTGGGTCCGGGAAAACAACCCTTGCGAACCAGTTGCAGGAGCGGACGGGTGCCACGGTTTTACATCTTGACGATATGTACGCGGGGTGGGAAGGCATGGCGGAGGGGAGCGGAACCGCGGGGGAACTGTTGGCGGGCACGCGTACTTCCTTCCGCCGTTGGGATTGGGAACAAGAGAGGTGGGGGGACGAGATAACCCCGGACCCCACCTCCAACTGGATCATCGAAGGGTGCGGGGCCGCGACCAAGAGCAGTGTTACTCAGGCCGATTTGGTTGTCTGGGCAGAGACGGATCCGGAGGTGGCGCGGCAACGTGGCATTGACCGGGATGGCCCCTCGTTCAGGCGATGGTGGGACGCATGGCATCGGCAGGAGGTTGACCATTGGCAGGAGAACGATCCTCGTTCGCTTGCGGATCTGGTGGTGCAGACGTGAAGGCGAGCGAGAACGTGTTCGTCACAGCGTTGAATCAAGATGGGGCCGCCGAATACTCCCGCGTTCGGCCGGGTTACCCCGAGGCAGCCGTGGATGCTCTGCGGGCCCATTTTCCCAAGGATCCGGGGGATCTGACGGCTGCGGACATTGGTGCGGGAACCGGGAAGTTCACCAGGTTACTGGTTGAGCGAGAGATCAAGACTTTCGCCGTTGACCCCTCCAGCGCCATGCGCGAAGAGCTGCTTCGCCAAGACTGGGCGCAGGCGGCAACGGAATCCAGAACCCTGGTCAGCGTTGATGCGACCGCGGAGAGCACGGGTCTTCCGGATAGCAGCGTGGACATGGTCACTTGGGTTCAGTGCTTCCACTGGTTGGATCAGCCTGCCGCAACGCGTGAGGCCTGCCGCATCCTGCGCCCGCAAGGTGTCGCCGCCGTGATCGGAAACCAGTTGGACGTGGAGGTGCCGTGGGTTCACAGACTCAGTCGCATCATGCGGTCTGGGGACGTGATGCGTCGGGAGAAGCCACCTGATTTTGGGGAGAGGTTCGCTGCGGGCACCCTCGTCGAAATCCCCTGGGTCGATTACGTGACACCGGAAGACATGCAGATCTTGGCGCGCACCCGGAGTTCGTTTTTGCGTTCGAACGAGGCCACCCGGGAGAAAATGCAAGGAAACCTGCGCTGGTATCTGTATGACTATTTGCGGTTTGAACCAGAGGTTCCCCTCGCGTTGCCGTACCGCACGTTTGTTTGGACTGCGATGCCCATTAGCTCAAGGGCGTTGGGTTGACAGTGGAACTAGCGCAGTAGACTTGTGCGTGGCCGGACCATCACGCTTGTCCGATCAGGGCCCGTTGGTGCGGTCCCCGATTCTGTTTGATCGAGGGTTGAATGATCACGTTTTCGCTGTGGGGAGTGCTGTTCGCACTCGTCTTCTACGCGATTTCTGTGTCCCCCTCGCTTCTGCCCAGGCGTTGGTGGTGGCATGCGTTTGTGTCCGGAACTCTTAGCGGACTGGGTTACGGGCTAGGCGTCGGTGTTGCGGCCCTGGGGTCCTATTTGTTGGACGTGACAGGGGTGCAGATCAGCGCTCCCCCCAAAACAGTGCTTCTGGGGACTGAGATTCTGGTCATTGTTGTTGCTGCTTGGACGCTCCGTAGCGTTGTGCTGTCTTTCCTCGAATCGAAGAGGGCGGCGGCTCTCACGGGAATGAAACCCGTGAAGCTGCCCGAATACCTGCTTGGCTTCGTGCTTAGCTTCGGCATGTTTGTGGTGGTGTTGGCCGCGCTTCACCTGCTGGTCTTGATCTTTTCTCACATCGTTCTGCTTCTTGAACACTGGGTGTACCAGCCGGTCGCTGCCCTAATCGCACTTCTGGTGGTAGTCCTGATCATCTTTGTTATTTCTAACAAGGTTGTTTTCAAAGCGCTGATGGCTTACTTCAGCTACTTGGCGATGAAGCTGAACCAAAAGCCCAGCGGAACGTTGAAGCCTCGGGACGTCCCGGAGCGCTCGGGTTCCCCCCAGTCATTGGAGACGTGGGAATCTATTGGCGGTCAAGGTCGGCTGTTCCTCGGACTTGGCCCCACCGCAGAAGAGATTGCGGAAGTGACCCGGCGCCCCGCAATGGAACCTGTTCGCGCCTACGTGGGGATAGACGGGCCGAATCCAAACTTGGGTGAGGTGGCCGCGGAGGCCGTTGCCGAACTGAGACGTGCTGGGGGTTTCGACAGGGCGCTACTGATTGTGAACACAGCGACCGGTTCGGGGTGGGTGGACCAGTGGGTGATTCAGCCGGCCGAGTATCTGACTGGCGGGAACTGCGCCACCATCTCCATGCAGTATTCGTATTTGTTTTCTGCCGCGCTTCTGGTCACTGACCTGGAAACTTGCGCCAGAGCCGGGATCGCCCTCTTCGAAGCTGTGGAGGAGGCCATAAACCATTTGCCTGAGGATCAGCGACCCCTTGTCGTTGTCACGGGCGAATCTTTGGGGGCCTACGGGTCGCAGGCGCCGTTTGAGAACCTGGAAGATCTGAACCGACGCACAGACGGAGCCCTGTGGGTGGGTTCACCTTATGATTCCCGGCTCTCACGCTTGTTTACCAGGAATCGGCACCGGGGGAGCGCAGAGGTTGCGCCGGTCTACAAGTCGGGACGCAACGTCCGGTTTGTCAACAACCCACAGCAGTTGGAAGAGGATATTTTCGGTCGCCAGTTTGGTCCCTGGGACTTCCCTCGTTCCGTGTTCGTCCAACACGCTTCCGACCCGGTTGTTTGGTACACGCCGCGACTGCTGATCTACGAACCTGATTGGTTGCGGGAACGGGTCGGGTTGGACGTCTCCAAGTCGATGCGTTACACGCCGATTGCCACGTACCTGCAGGTCCTGACCGACCTTCCCGTCGCAGGGCTGGCGCCTCCCGGGCATGGGCACACTTACCATCGAGAGTTGATCGCGGTCTGGATGAAAGTGCTCGGGTTCGACCAGGAAACGGCACTTGGGCGAATAGGGAGCACCGACTGGGTTGACAAGGAAATGAAAGAGCGCATTGGGAGCGCCATTGAACGCGACCACCTGAAGGCCGAACGTAAGACTGATATTCAGCGTGCTCAAAGAACCCAGCTTCCCCAGGAGTAGCAACATTAGCTGGGCGTGCCGCTTCTGGAGCTAGAGCAGCTTTCTCTTTTCCATCACCCGGAGGGCGATCCACCCGAACGGGATACGACCGTAGAAGGTCACCAGGCGGAAAACCACGGCGGTTGAAAGGGCGACGGCCGTGGGGATGCCCGCGACTTGGAGACCCGCTGTGAGAGCGGCTTCCACTGGGCCGATGCCGCCCGGGGTTGGGATGACCGACCCCAAGGTCGAAGACAGCAAATACGTGATCGCCAGCGTAAACGGGCTGAGGTTGTAACCAAATGCTGCAAGCGCACACCCAAACGCTGCGATGTATCCCAGGTTCTGGAGGAGGTTGCCACCGAAGGCGACCAACAGTTCCTTGGGGTGTCCAAGAGCCCAGAGGAACTGGGGGTAAGCCTGATCCCAGAAAGGTTGGATGATTTTCCACAGGTATCGCCTGAGTGCCGGTATCGACAGGACCGCTACGGCAATCGTCGCCACGGCGGCGGCAACCCAGATGATGGTTGTTGTCGGGATTTGTACGTCGACGGTGGCCCCAGTGCCGACCACAACGACGACCAGCAGGACGACGGAAGTGAGGAACTGCGATACCTGCACCAGTGTGACGGTGGCGACAGCCACGGGCAACGGCACCTTCTGTTTGCTCAAGAAGCGCCAGTTAAGCGCCGCCGGACCCACGCCCGCAGGTGCTACAAGGGTGACAATGGACGCCGCCATTTGGGCCATGGTTGCCCAAAATAGGCGGATCTTGACTGGGGAGAACGCGACCAACGGGATTGCCGCACCCACCCAGGTGAGGGCGCCGAAGAGGGCTGCCGCAAGGATCCACCAAAGGTTAGAACCCTTGACAGCTTCTGCCACGGCGTTGAAGTTGAGGCCGCCAAACACCACCACCAGGGCGGTGGCACCCAGTACGAACATGAGCACGGTTCGCACCGAGAAACGCTGAAGTTTGAGCGGTTCCGGAGCCTGTACCGCCGGAGCGATCTTGGAGAGTTTGTCCCGGAGCTGGTCAAGGATCTTTCGTCTCCGCGCCGCTTCCCGCACCGAAGTGGGCAGTGCGGCGCTTTGGAGCACCAGGCCGGTTGCCAGCACCTCGGACACCCCGATCTGCCGGACAGCTGAATCGACTGCTCGATCCACATCCGTCGCCAGGGACTGGAGAACCAGCATCTGGGCGAAGTCAATGCGCCGGGTCATGGGGGTCGCGCCCACTTCCCCCTCGCTCCAGTCGACGATCCAGACGTTCATGGCCTCGTCAACCCGGACAGCGTCTCTGCCCAGGTTTCTGTGCGAGGTGCCCCGCAAGTGAGCACGGTGCAACTGAGACCAAGCCTGGTCCAAGATGTCGTCAGTGACCTCCATGCGGTGCTGCCGCAAAGTGATGATGCTGACGGTTTGCGGCATGGTTTCCCACAGCACGGCAATCGAGGTTCCAGCCTCGGCGAGCCCGACGGGCATAGGAGTCCTCACTCCAGCGGAGGCCGCGGTAGCGGCTGTGAGCATGGAGCGCTCTGCACTCGCCTTGATCGAAGGGGTGACCCACCGGGACATCCCCTTGAGGCGGACGTTAGTCCACACGTCGCCAACCATTGAGGTGAAGCTGGTGGCGGGGTCAATGATCTGCAAATCCACGTTGGGTCCGTCGTGTTCCCACACCTGGTACATGCGGTCGGCAGCCCGAGAGAACTGGGGGGAGACCTCGAACTCCTCCGAAGCTTCCTTCACAGGCTCAGTGACTAACGGCGGATGGATCTGGCCGCGACGGTAGTCCGGTTTGTGATCGCTTTCTTCCACCAGCCACGTTTCCAGCGGCTCAGACGTTGTGGAGACATCGGCACGAACAATCCGCGCCGGCAAGATATTGACATCCAGGCAGGCGCTGACCAAGTCTGCTGGCATTGCTCGGCCATCGCTGAAACCCGCGACCCACCGGGCGAGGGTCCCAAAAAGGCGCCCACCCAGCACCGTCAGCACCACGCCGGGCAGGGTGGTGGTTCCGCGAATCAAGGAGTAGAGCAACAGGATCCACACGCCCCACCAGGAATACTGGATGGCCCTGCTGGAATCAGCGGTGCCAGCGACGGTCAGCATTGACACCAACACGACGATGACGACGTCGACGGCGGAAAGCTGACCTGGCACGGTTGAAACTATGAGGGCGTCCCGCACGACCTCAGGAAGGTGCGGCAAAGCTAGGAGGTAGCCCCAACCGATAAGGGAAACTCCGATGGCCGTCAATATCGTGTTTATGATGACGGCGAAGTCTCTCCTGGCGGCCAGGTGCACGATGATCCCAACGGGTGCGACGATGACAAACAAGCCCTCCAAGACGGAGAACGGCAGGAACAGGACTTTCCGGACAATGTCGGAGAAAACTGCCCGGACGTCTTCTTCAACGCCTTGAGTTGTTGATTGCAGAAAGATGGCGATCAGGAGCATCAGTACGATGCCTGCCAGAGCGAGCCCGGCTTCAATCAGGTCGTCGGTGCGGCGCAACCGAATGGGGACTCTGTCGGACACGTACACGGGCTTTGGGAGGCGTGGAAGAACAATATTGGCGGGGATCTCCTCCACCGCGCTGGGGGTCTCAACCTTTACGGGGGCCTCTGCTTCAGTCAGCTCCTGGATTTGTGCTTCCTCTGCCGCTGCCCCGGCCGTTTTTTCCTGCTCGTCTGTCGCTCTGCTTGTTGGAGCTTCCGTTGGCATCGGCTTTCTTGGGGCCTTTGACCCGTCAGGTCTTTTGCCTTTGGAGGTTGTTCGAGGCATGGCAATTGGGGAGGTGGAAACCTCACCCTTCCATTTTCTCCCCGACGTGCCCTCATTCTTCTTGGGCATTCCAGGCCTCGTAACCGGCATGTGGATCAGTCTAAACGCATGGGCTAGATGTCTTGGGACTTGGCATCGGGTGCTTCGCCGTTACTTGGCGGTGTGTCTGCCTCGGGCTGGATCTGGCTTGGCAGGGGCGCAAAATCACACAGGAGACACCGGGTGCCCCCGTTAGGCTAGAGCCCGTAGCTTGAAAGGCATCCGTTAGCTCACAGTCGGCGTCGTAGATTGGAGCGACGCTGCCAGGACAGCGCGACCGCACGCTTGCACAGAAAGGCAGACAGCGATCGAACCTGTAACCGAGATTCTGCGTTCCTCTTACGCAGTCCTTGCAACCAACTTCCCGATGACTGAGGGGGCCGGTGACCCTTCTTGGTTTGAAACGATGATCGGTTGGTTTAGGGATCCCGAATCACTCCTAATTGCGATGGGACCCTGGGTGCTCCTGGGTGTGGTGCTAATCGTTTTCGTGGAGTCCGGGGTGCTGTTCCCAGTGCTCCCGGGTGATTCGCTGATCTTCGCGGCAGGTTTACTTCACCTCCAACTGGGCATCAACATGTGGGTGCTCATTGGTTCGATCCTCGTCGCTGCGTTCCTTGGAGCGCAGACTGGGTATTGGATCGGGTGGAAATGGGGACGAGGACTGTTCAAAGACGACGCTCGCTTCCTGAAAACCGAGTACCTGGTGCAGGCAGAAGGCTTTTTTACGCGTTATGGGGGACGGTCCTTGGTGATCGGACGCTTCATCCCGTTCGTTCGAACGTTCGTCCCAATCGCTGCGGGGATCGCCCGCTTCCCGTATGGCCGGTTCCTAATCTTCAACACGCTTGGTGCGGTCATTTGGGGTGGCGGGATCACCTGGGCGGGCTCTGCCCTCGGGGAAGTTCAGTTCGTGCACGACAACCTTGAGATCATTGTCATCCTCATCATCTTTGTGTCGGTCCTCCCAATGGTCGCGGAGTACTTCTTAGCGAAACGTCGTGCCAAGAACGAAGCCGCGGGCGGTGAGAAGTCCGATAACTCCGTGGGGGTTGTCGACACGACCGTGGTGGATCCTGGGCAGGAGCCGGCTGAGTCGTGACGTTGCAGTGGGTGCCGGAGTGGTTGGCGTTACTGCCCGTGGTGGCGGCGATGCTGGTCGTCTGGGTGGGAACTTCCTTTTTTTGGCTGCGTGTCGCCAGGATCCCAACGTCGGTGGCAATAGCGGTGTCGCCGGCGGTGACCGGAGCGGTTGTTTGGCTGGCCAGTCTGGTCTATTACCGGCTTGGATGGTTCTGGTCGGGGGCAAGGGTGCTGCCGGTGCTGGTCGCGTTTGGGGCTCTGGGCGCCGTCGTGTACATCCTCGTCACCCGAAAATGGGGACCCATACCGTCGCGCCAGACATTTGGATTCCGCGAGGTGACTAGCGCTCTTCCTCGCCCCAAAGTTTGGATTTTCGCGCTGGCGGTGCTGGCGGGTTGGATCCTCGCGATCCTTCCAACGATCTTGGTGAGCGCGCCTGATAATCCGGTGCAGCAGTGGGACCCCTCGTTCCACATGAACGGGGTGTGGGGCATAACGCAGTTGGGTATCGGTGCGCCCGGAGAAGGGTTGGCGCACAACTACGGTGGGTCACCAAGTTCTGAATACCCGATTGGTTGGCACGCGTTCACGGCACTGTTTGCGACCGGGCCAACCGCGGTGATGGCGTCCAATGCCTCATCTCTGGCGATTATGGCCCTGTGGGTTGCGGGGGTGGGGATCTACGCTCACACCCTCTACCCGGGGCGAACAATTGCTTTCGCGGCGCCTGTGATTGCGGGGATCATGCCCTCGATGCCGGCGGATGCTCTGACTATGTATTCGCAGTGGCCTAACGCGCTTTCGGTCGCGTATTTGCCGGGGATTGCCACGCTGGCAGTGATTGTTGGGCGAGTGGTTCTTTGCAAGGCAATGGACGGAACGATCTGCCCGGGGTGGCCAACCGTATTGAGCTCGACAGGGGTCCTTTTGGTGGCGCTTTGGGGGGCCATCCAGGCGCACCCCGTCATCGCGTTCAACCTGTTGGTGTTGCTCTTACCAGCGGTAATCGGAGGGGGATGGGCCCTGCTGCGCTACGGCCTGTGGCGTAGAAGGCCCCTGCTGTTCCTTGGTGTTCCTCTCATTGCAGTGCTTGGGGTTGGCGTGTTGACGTTTGTCATGCTTACTCCAGAGGTGACGTCGATGCGGAACTATGTCCGCCACGGGGTTGGCCTTTCAACGGCGTTCTCTCAGATCGCTACTCCCCTCCCGCCGTTTCCAAGCGCTGTCGGGTTGACGGTCGCGGCCTCCATTCTCAGCACTCTGGCAGTGGTGGGGACGCTTTGGATTGTCCTGGCACGGTTCTCTTTCAGGTCCGGGTACAAACGCCTTAGGTGGGCTCGCTGGACCGCCTTGCGGAACCCGGTTGTCTGGCCGGTTTGGTCCTACGTGTTATTCCTGGTGCTCGTTTTCTTTGCATATGGACCAGACTGGTCAATCCGAAAGTGGATTGTGGGGCCCTGGTTCTCCGACGGCCGACGCATCATGGAACCGATGTCCGTGGCGCTGGTGACGTTGGCAGCGGTCGGATTTGAATGGCTTGTCATCTGGATTGTGCGGTGGTGGAACCACTCAATGGCACCTGGCACTTCCAAGCAGCGTGGGTTAGCTGCGCTTGGTCTGGGATCAATTCTTCTTGTCGGGTCGGTCGTTGGTGGTATGGACGGCCGAGTGAACGGCGCACGGTACGTCATGGACGCGGACAATCTTGGGAAACCGGGCATGGCAACGCAAGGCGTGCTGGACATGATGCGAACTCTTCCGGAAATTTTGGACGAGGACGCCGTGGTCCTCGGCGACCCACAAGCCGGCGCCATGTATTCCCAAATGCTGGGGCAACGGTGGGCGTATTTCCCACAACTGTCCTTCTCTAACAACGCGGAACAACAAGACGTTTTGATCCAGAGGTTCAAAGACATAAACACTGACCCGGAGGTGTGCGAGGTTATTCGGGAGACCGGCATAACCCACTACTTCGCCAACGCAGACGGAGCGTACTACGGGCGCATGAGGTCGGATCGGGCCCCGGGTCTTTACAACGTCGACACATCAAACGGGTTCGAATTGGTTGCCGAGGGTGACGAGGGGCGACTCTACAAGATCACCGCCTGCGACTAGCCCTCGCGCCACTATGGTTGGAGAGTCCAAACCACTCAGGAGAGTATGCAATGGCTAAGCAGTCCACCACTAACCTTCCAGGGCCGCCCCCAGTGGGAGACCACATGACGGTTGCTTTCTTGGGGCCGTTTGGAACCTTTACGGAACAGGCCGTTTGGAAGGTGGCGCCGACAGGGGCGGAGCTGCTCCCAGTCTCTTCAGCTGGGCTCGCGTTAGAAGCGGTTCGGAGGGGTGAGGCAGACAGGGCAGTCGTCCCGATCGAAAACTCGATTGAGGGCGGGGTAAACGCAACAATAGACGCTCTATCCCGCGACAACGGACTGATGATCGTCGCCGAAATGGTCATCCCGGTGCGCTTCTACCTGGCTGCGCCCAAAGGCACGAAGTTGGAAGACGTCAAACGTGTGGGGACCCATCCGCACGCGTGGGCGCAGTGCCGCGAATGGGCGGCGAAAAACATCCCCGACGCGATTCACGTCCCAACCACGTCAACTGCTGCGGGGGCAGAACTGTTGGCTGATACGGAACAAGGGGAACGAGCCTTCGACGCGACGCTTTGCAACGAGACTTCCGTAGGCAGATACGGGCTGGAAGCGCTGGCAGTCGACGTCGCTGATAACCGGGACGCGGTCACGCGTTTCGTGATGGTGTCCCGTCCAGGAGACGTTCCACCGCCGACCGGGGCAGACAAAACAACGATCCAGGTCAAGTTGCCTCACGACGAGGCAGGGGCGCTCCTATCGATGCTGGAACAGTTCAGCGCCCGCGGGGTGAACCTGTCGCGCATTGAGTCGCGGCCCTCCGGCGATGGCTTGGGGAGCTACGCGTTTTCCATCGACATTGCCGGACACCTCGCAGAAGAGCGGGTGCAGGCTGCCCTTGCCGGACTTCACCGGACGTGTCCACAGGTTATCTTCCTGGGATCGTATCCGAGGGTGGATGGGGTGCGCCCGGACATTCGCAAGGGGACCTCGGACGCATCATTCAAGGCGGCACGCGAGTGGGTTAACGGACTGACCCACTAGGAACTCACCGTCGGTGTATCACGAGGCCCTTCGGGGCGGGCCGCGTTGCGCTTGCGGCCTTGCAGTCTTGCGGCCTTGCAGTTTGAGGCTTGCGCCTACTCCTTGGGTCGGGGCGCCTTCATGATCAGGGCCCTACGATCCACCCGGGCGATGATTGTGCGGGCCGAGCCAATAGGGTCACCGTCTATTTGGACCGGGTAGGCGCTTGCCAGGTCCACCCGGGCGTATGGCGTCTGCCTGAACTGTATTGACGCAGCATCCTTCTTCATGTTGAGCGGTTTCACGCCTGCGCTTTGGCCCCAAACTTTCGCAGTTAGGTGCACCCATCCCAGGAGCCCCGCGCGGGTATCAATCGCGATAATGTCTAGTTTTCCGTCGTCGACTTGAGCCTGCGGCGCCAGTGTTGCAAAAGGTAGTGTCCCGCAGTTCGCGAAGAGGATAGTGCGGGCGCGGAGGCTGGTCATGTCCCAGGTGTCTCCGAACTGCGAGGCGGGGGAGACCCCCTCCGCTGAGCCAAACGTGTGCGAGTGGTGCACGGCTGCCTCAACCTTCCGGGGGATATACCCGTGCCTGGTCGACTTGAAAACTGTCGCGCCCTTGCCTTTTTCGTGGAAAATCGTCACTGTGGCACGCATCCGCTCAATGCGCAAAGACTTGAGCGCGGTCAGAACATAGGCAGACCAGCCCACCTTCTTCTTCAGCTTGGCGGGGGTTTGTGCCATGGTCTCACCATCGAACCCGACGCCTGCGATGACGACGTACGCAAACTCCTCAGCGGCCGGCTCTATACGACCGTCGGGAAGGGTTCGAACGGCGGCGGGGTTTGCCCTCTTTAGGAGAGCACCTTCAGCCGGGATAGTCGCTGCCTCCGCGACCCGCTCAAGTCGCATCCAAGCAAGGTCGGTGGTGCGGGTTGATTTGCCGAGCGCGAATTTCAGCGCCTTGTCAAGGTCAAGGGGCAAGTCAAGGTTACGGGCCAGAAGGTTTCCGGTGCCGACCGGCAAAAGCCCCATGGGCACCCCGGAGTGAGCCATGCCCGCAGCGACAGCGCGGACGGTTCCGTCACCGCCTGCAGCGATGACAACAGAGGGCTTGTGCTTGAGTGCTTCCACAGTTTGACCCGTTCCTGGATCTTCCACGGAAGTCTCTATCCACATGGCCGGATGTCCGGTGGCGCCGATGACGGCTGCGTTCACAATTTGTTGAAAGTTCTGGTACCCGCCGACCCTCACCCCCGCCTTAATGGGGTTGGCGACAATCCAGGCGCGGCCGCGAGCCGTGCTCATATCGGTGCTAGGACTTTCGTTCTGTGGCTGGGTCACGCGCGCGCCTCCTTGTTGCTAGTGGTCAACACCCTGCGGGCGAATATTCTGCGCTACATGCGCCCCAGCTGCAAGGGTACCCGTGAGCCGAGGGGGAGGGCAGTGTCAGCCATCCTCGTCGGATCCCTAGCGCCAACCGAGCGCAACGATATGCGTGCGGACCTCTGAGGGTCCGCAGTCCGGGTACCATTGCCCCCATGATCGACATGCGTGTGATTCGCGAAAATCCAGAACTTGTTCGGACCTCGCAAGAGAAGAGGGGCGAGGATCCCGGCCTAGTTGACCGGGTCCTGGAAGCCGATGCCGCAAGACGTGCGGCGCTTCAAGAGTTTGAATCTCTTCGAGCCGAGCAAAAGCAGGCATCTCGGGAGATAGGAAAGGCCTCCCCGGAGGATCGCCCTGCGGCGTTGGAAGCCGCGAAGAAATTGGCTGCCAAGGTGAAGGAAGCGGAGGCTCGTTCGAACGACTTGGGGGAGCAGTTCACCGAGTTGGCGATGAGTCTGGACAACGTGGTTGAGGCTGACGCCCCGGCCGGTGGCGCAGACGACTATGTGGTGTTGCGGCATGAGGGCCCCACTCCCCGCGACTTCCAAGCAGAAGGCTTTGAGCCGAAGGACCACCTGGACCTGGGTGAGGCGCTGGGCGCAATTGACGTGAAGCGTGGCGCCAAGGTTTCCGGCTCCCGGTTCTACTTCCTGAGCGGGGTCGGGGCGCGGTTGGAGTTGGCGCTCCTGTCCATGGCCGTTGACCAGGCAACTGAGGCTGGCTTTACGTTGCAGATCACCCCGACTTTGGTAAGGCCAGAGATTATGCGGGGGACCGGGTTCTTGGGGGAGCACTCGGACGAGGTTTACCACCTTGCCACCGATGACCTCTACCTGGTCGGCACTTCCGAGGTCAGTCTGGCGGGCTACCACGAAGGGGAAATCCTGGACCTTTCCAACGGGCCAATCCGATACGCAGGCTGGTCCACGTGTTACCGGCGTGAGGCGGGGGCAGCAGGGCGCGACACCCGCGGGATCATTCGGGTGCACCAATTCAACAAAGTGGAGATGTTCTCCTACTGCCGCCCCGATGAGGCAGACCAGGAGCACCAACTGTTGTTGGGCATGGAAGAGGAGATGCTGAGGAAAGCAGAGTTGCCCTATCGGGTGATCGATACTGCGGCGGGTGATTTGGGGTCCTCGGCCGCCCGCAAATTTGACTGCGAGGCTTGGCTCCCCACTCAGAACCGGTGGATGGAACTGACCTCCACCTCGAACTGCACCACGTTCCAGGCACGTCGGTTGAAGGTGAGGGACCGCGCGGAGGATGGTTCAACACAGATCGCCGCCACCCTTAACGGCACGCTTGCAACCACAAGATGGTTGGTGGCGTTGCTGGAGAACCACCAACAGGCAGACGGATCCGTGCGGATCCCGAAGGCGTTGCAGCCGTACATGGGCGGACTCGAAGTGATGGAGCCACTGTCGGTGGGGAAGTCTGGATGACTAAAGCCGTAAGCAACCCTCTTCTTGTTCCTCCGCCGCACCAGGGGCCACCCATTCCCTACCAGCAGTTGCTGGAGGAGGCACGGGAGACTCTTCCCTCCTTCCTGCCGACAAAGGCGAAGGAAGTGATGCTGGCGCTGGACGTGGATGGGACACTGCTTCAACCTGAAGGTGCGTCACAAAATGTGCGGCGCGCAGTGTCGGATGCGTTGGACGCGGGGATCAACATTGTCATTGCAACGGGGCGAGGTCGTCCTTCGACCAGACCCGTTTTTGAGTCGCTGAATCTTCCTGATGGTTTCAGTGTTTCCTCGAACGGCGCACAGACTTTTGAATGGCACCGGCCCGAAGGTGGAGAGCATCAGTCCCGGCTCCTACGTGAAGTGCGGTTTCAGCCCGAGGAGGCGGCCCGCATCGTCCTGGACGCGCTACCGAATGCCCTGATTGGGGTTGACGACGGGGTTGATGGGCTGCTGGTTTCGGAGTACTTCCCGAAAGGGGAACTGCTGTCGAAGGAACGCGTTGTGCCGATAGACAAGCTTCTGAAGTTCTCTACTCCTCGCCTGGTGGTCCGGGCTCCATGGATGGAACGTGACCACTTCGCGGACATCATGGACGGATTGCCGTTGGAAAACGTCGAGTACTCCGTCGGGTGGACCGCTTGGGTCGACATTTCCCCTGCTGGCGTAACGAAGGCGAGTGGGTTGGAGCAGTTGGTCGGAGACCTCGGCGTCCCTAAGCAAGGCACGATTGCGATAGGGGACGGCACTAACGACATCGAGATGCTGCAGTGGGCCGCTCACGGAGTCGCCATGGGTGGGGCAACGGAGCAGGTGAAAGCTGCGGCCGATGCTGTGGCGGGTCCCGTTGACTACGACGGGGCCGCGGCGGTTATTGAAGCTTTGGTTGAGAGGTACTAGGGGAGGACGGCCTCAGTCCTCCTCGTCATACCCTCCACGGGCCTTCAGCAGCAGCACGATCACGCCGCTGACAATCATCACGATTAGAAGGATGATGACTGCGGAGGGGACGTTTCCTACGGCGTCGGAGACCACGGTGGTGATGTCCGACGGTGCCTCGCCCACCCCCGACTGCGTGGGCAGACCGAGGAGTGCGAGTGGCCACCAAAACATTTTCGCTTTCCTCCCAGCGCCAAACAGTGAACCTTTGGGACTTTAGGTCCCAGATAGACCAACCTTATCTTGGTTGATGCAGTCTTCCTTGGGCAGAGTCAATCGCTGGGCGTGTAAGAGCCTTATGCTTGAGGGGCTGTCCCGTAGTGATGAAGCTTGTCGGAAACCGGATGTGACTTATAAACATGAGTTGGATTGAATCGATAGAGCACAGCCGCTGGTTGTCACGCCAGTTGCAAGAGCTTTTGGAGCGCGGGAAAGCCGCTTGGGCTCCAACGGGTTTCGGCTACTTCAAGGCTGACGGAAGTCTGGATGAGTCTCGCCCCGTCGACTTGGCAATCACCGCGAGAATGACTTTCGCATATTCCCTTGGCGTGCTTCTGGGAATCCCCGGTTGCCGAAAGTACTGCGACCACGGAGTTCTCGCGCTGCGCACCTACTTCAAGGATCGTGAGTACGGTGGCTGGTTTACAGCGATCGAGCACGCGCCAAGCGATGCGGGTCTGGGTGTCCCATGGGAGGACTGTGGGGACGAAAAGTGGCAGTACGCCCACGCCTTCCTCATCCTCGCAGCAGCAACTGCGGCTGTTGCAAACAGGCCCGGTGCACACGAACTTCTCCGCGACGCCCTCGAAAACCAAGACGAACGCTGGTGGGATGAAGAAGTCGGTGCCGTCGCCGATCGTTACAACCGGGACTGGTCAGAGTGCGCACCTTACCGGGGCACCAACTCTTTGCTCCACACGATCGAGGCGTACCTGGCCGCAGGTGAGGCGATGGGCGACCCGCTGTGGATTGAACGCGCAGAACGCATGCTTCAAAGGCTCATGAATGAGGCGAAGAAGTACAACTGGCGGCTCCCGGAGCATCACGATGCCAACTGGGAACCGATACTTTCGTTCAACATTGAAGCGCCAAACACCCCGCACTACCCGTATGGGTTCGTCATTGGCCATGGGCTGGAACTGTCCCGCCTTGGCGTTCAGATGCGCGGGGCGATACGGGAACTTGGGCGTGAGGATCCGGAATACCTGCTTGCCGCTTCCACCGAACTTTTCGACCGGTCCCGTTCCGACGGCTGGCGCCGCAACGGCAAGCCCGGCTTCCTTTACACAGTGGACTTTGAGGGCCAACCCATCCTGACGGAGAGGCTTCAGTGGGTGGTGTCCGAGGGCATTGCCGCAACCGCCGCCATGCGCCGCGCCGTCCTCGATGATGGGGGGCGCATGGGTGACGTGGAGCTTTACGACCACTCCTACCGCACATGGGTGGACTACCTGAATGACTACATGATGTTGGATACGGGGGTGTTTGCTCGGACGTTGAACGAGGACTCCGAGCCCATGGAAGGCACCATCACCACCCGCCCCGACATTTATCACACGATCCAGGCTCTGCTCACGCCAAGGTTGCCGCTGTGGCCGCCGATCGGGGCGGCCTTGCAACGGGGTCTTTTGGACAAGCCTCAGGGTGCACTGCCGAAACCCCCGCAGAAGCGTTCCTGGAGACGCAGGGGGAACTCGACGACTTCCATGGCTTGGGGTCGCTAAGTTCACTCGCTGATTCTCGCCTGCCGGCGTTCAGGTTTTCCTGGCATTCGGTCTCTTTGCCTTGTCGCCCGGCGATGGCTCTCCGCTTACACCGCGTTAACTTTAGACACGGTTCACTTTAGACACGCGAACGCTCCATAACGCTGTGCGGACACTGCAAACTCGCTCCTGTGTGTCTAAAACGGACAACTGGTCAGAAGTGGACGATCAGAGGCCGGGGAAACGCTGCCCAGTAACAGCTGCCCAGAAAAGGGCACGCCACAAATGACCTGCGCCGGGGGAGCATGTCCGGGCTTGTTCGAGTTGGAATGTGAAGTGCGCGGGAGAGGTGCAGCCCATTTTCCTCTGTGCGCCGTCGGGCTGTAAGATCATGGCGTTGGAGAGCTGACCGAGTGGCCGAAGGTGATGGTCTTGAAAACCATTGTGTCCGCAAGGGCACCAAGGGTTCGAATCCCTTGCTCTCCGCTACAGGCCCCGGAATTCCAATGGATCCGGGGCCTTCTGCTTGCCTGATCAGCCCTCGCGGATGATTGCTACGCCGTAGGGTTCAAGTTCGAGTGTGGTCTCGGGGTCGGTTGCGGCTCCCGTCAAAATGTCGACGCCAGCCTGCGGGGCGACGTCGCGCACCTCGCCCACGGTGTTGAGGTAGAAGCGGAAGGTAGTGCCGTCCTCGGACACACGCGCTGGCGCAAACACGCCGTCGTGCGTTTCGATTCCTTCAATGTCCAGTCCGTCGATCAGTGTTTGAGCGATCCTCGTCGTAGCGGCCGCGTCGGGAATTGCAGACGCATAGTAGACCCGCCCCTCGCCCCACTCGTTCACGCTGAATGCGGGGCGGCCGGCGTAGAACTCGTTGCCCCCATACACGGCGAGTTGCTGGGCTCCTTCAAGGTGAACGACGTCGAATAGAGTGCTCACCGTGCCGGCCTCGGTCATTTCGCCGTCCGAGGTTGCCCACAGCATCGGCATCGCCTGCTGGGGTGGAAGGGCGTCTGTTTCCTCGGCCCAAAGCCCCGCGATCTTCCTCAGCGGGCCGGGGACGCCGCCCTCGCCGCGCCGTTGGTCCACTATGGGCGGTACTTGATGATCGCCTCGTCCCGCCCGGGCACGTTGCCCGCGACCCTTCAAGGGGTGTGGAACGAGGAACTGCAGCCGCCCTGGAACAGCAACTACACCGTCAACATCAACACGGAAATGAACTACTGGGGAGTGGAAACGGCGGCCCTTGGCGAGTGTCACGAACCGATGTCCGACCTGGTGAACGCGCTGTCGGACAACGGTGCGGAGGTCGCTGACCGGCTCTACGGGGCCCGTGGCTGGGTTGCTCACCACAACACGGATGGGTGGGCTTACGCCTCACCGGTGGGGCGTGGAGTCGAGGACCCCTCGTGGGCGTTCTGGCCGATGGCAGCGCCCTGGGTTGCGCGCCACATGGTTGAACGGGTGCGTTTCAGCGCGACCGAACCGGAGCGGACCCAACTCGCCGAAGAGGCTTGGGACGCGGTAGCCGGTGTCGTGGCGTTCATGCGTGACTGGGTCGAGGAGTTGGAACCGGGCCATTGGGGCACCCCGCTTTCGACATCTCCCGAAAACGTGTTCTGGATTGATCCGGTAACCAAAAACGGGGAGACGATTTCACGGGGCGCGGTGGCCCGGCACAGTGCGATGGATGCGGAACTGATCCACGATGTTGCTTCCTCGGCGCTCGAACTTGCTGCTCTGCTTCCGCCGTCGGAGGAGGTGGACGAGGTGTCCCGGGAGGCCCTGTGGCTCCTCGAAAACGTTGACCTTCCGCACGTTGCGCCCGATGGCTGCGTGGCTGAGTGGTACGACGATGAGATCGCCATTGACCCGCATCACCGTCACGTTTCCCACCTGTACGGCATATTCCCCGGGTCGCGAGGGACATCTGGGGAGTTCCGCGATGCGGTCAGGAAGTCTCTTGGTGAGCGAGGGAACGACTCGACAGGTTGGTCGCTGGTTTGGAAGATTGCGCTGCGTGCCCGGCTGGGTGACGGTGCGGTGGTGGCGGACCTGTTGGAGCTTCTGGCTCGTGACGCAACCACGACGACTGCGGCTCACGCGGGTGGCTTGTACCCGAACCTTTTCGCAGCCCACCCGCCCTTCCAGATCGATGGAAACCTGGGGTTCGTTGGAGCCGCGATCGAGTGCATCGTGCAGTCGCACCGGGAAGAAGATGAGTTGCTTGTCGTTGATCTGCTGCCGGCGCTTCCCCCGAAGTGGAGCACCGGAGCGATTCGAGGGGTCCGCGTGCGGTCCGGGCTGACCCTGGACCTGGCGTGGTCGGAAGGTCGCGTGGAAGAACTTGTTCTCAGCGCACCGGAGGGTGCGTCGGCGACCGTCCTTCGCCTGCGCGGGGGTGGAATTGATTCGGTGGTGGAGATGCCCGAGGGGTCCTCGTCCCTCACCCTTCTCTAAGACACCTGGGTCTCCACAACCACGTCGATCGCTTGCGGTGGGGCGGGCTTGTAGGTTGCCGCGACAATGATTGCGCCAACGATTCCGACCAGGGTCACGCCCGCCGCCACCCACAAGGTGATCTGCGTTGCGGACATGAGCGGCGCTGTCGCCATGTTCCACAGTTTGGTGCTCAGCAGGCGCGTGTCAATGCTTCCCATGGCTTGGAAGTAGTGGCCGGCAGCCCGAGGGGCCGCCAACATTAATGCCACAGACACCGCCAGCACGGAAAGGCCGGCGAAGCCGAGTGCTGTGAAACGCCTGGGCGCGATGGCGACGGCTAACACTAGAAGTGCTCCTGCGAGGTACGGCGTGTACGTGTCGGCGGGCCCCAGCAGTTGATATGTGGACTGGAGAGCCGGAAGATCCTGGATCTCGACGATGGGGATTTCGCCTGTGACTTCGGGGATGAAGGTGGCGTACCAGGCGCCCTCGTCCATCAAAGTCTGCTTGAGGGCTGCCACCAGCGGCCCCATGTCCAGCATGAGGTGGGGTTCGCCATCGATGTAAGTGACAGAGCTTTCGCCGTTGAGGGTGTTGATGAGTTGCGAGTGGACCTCGTGCAAACTTGTTCGCCACACCGGTTTGAACCCGGGCGAGGAAAGCATCGACACAACTTCGCTGTTGATCATTTGGCCGATCGACTCGAGGAGGTTCTCGGGGACCGCGTCAACCTGCTCCGCCCAGTCGGAGGCGCCGGGCACCAGGTCCAGCAGCCCGGACAGGCCACCCATGATGCTGGAGGTGGCTGTCCCCACCCCACTTTCTGCAATCTGCTCCTCGACGAAGGCGGAAATGTTTGACGCGATGATGTTTTGGAATAGGGGGTCCGAGGGCAAGTCTGCGTAGATCTCCGTGAAGTCATCAGAGTCCGCGATGGATGTGTCCAGCCAGTGACTGACTAGAGAGACTCCGACCAGGACGGCGCCCGCAACCATTGCGATGGCCGAGGTCACCGTCCTCAAGGTCTTGTGACGAGTCACCGGTGTTCCAGGTCAGCGATGAGCTTTTTGATGCCGCTTCCAAGTGGCTTGACTTCGTATTCGTAGCTTGCGTTGTCCTCTTCGTCCACGATGCTGAGGTGCTGCGTCACTCCCGCCGGAGTCAGGTTGAGGTCGGCTTCGTTGCGGGGGATCTTGTGGATCACTTCCAGGTTTGCGAACGAGGCAAGCGGGCCAATCTTATGTCTCCCCAGTAAATACAGGTTGTTTGCGGTGAGGGCGAGGACAATCGAGGCTGCGGGTTCTGTCTTCTCCAGGCGACGCTGTGCCAGCAACTGCCCCAGGCCGCCACCTCCTGTGACGCTGCCTGCGATGGCTGTTGTGCTGAGGTCCGCGGCAACGCTCGCGACGGCTCCGACGGAGTCGCCGGCAAGGGAGCCCCGCGCTTGGGCTCGGGTGGTGCCGACGGGGAAGGCGATGGCGACGTCTTCGATGGGCTCTGATCCGACTGCTGCTTGGGCGCCGCGCATGGCTGCGTTTTTGTTGATCACGGGGTGGCTCCTTTGGGGGTGTGTGGTGGCGGTGGTGGGGCATCGCGGTGACGGCCAGAGACAACGCGTCGGCGAGGTTGCCCGCGCACCCCCAGGTTACCAACCGCCGCTCGAAGAGGTCAGTGGAGGCGGCAGCCTTGGCTGCCTTGGCAGGGTTCGGATTGGTCGTGGAGGAGGAGAATCCGTTTCACTTCACAGTCATGTGATGGCGGTTTGAAGCGCTGACTTGTTAGACTTACTCGTTGTTGGAGATGTCGCATAGCCAGGTCGAGTGCGCCTCCCTGCTAAGGAGGTAGGGGCTCACGCCCCTCGGGGGTTCAAATCCCCCCATCTCCGCGTGTGTGAAGCGTCGGGACATCGTTTACAGGTGTCCCGACACTTTGCTTTGGGGATTGCCTCGGGGCTACCGGCCAGATTCAATTCTGAGATCCTGAGCTCTGAATTTGGCTCCAGGTTGATTCAACTTGCTTTTGCTCCCTATACTCAAGGACGGTACTTATCAGTTAGGTACTGAAGCGCCCGTGGCTCAATGGATAGAGCATCTGACTACGGATCAGAAGGTTGGGGGTTCGAGTCCCTTCGGGCGCGCTGCATCCCCCCTCGGTGAGACCCACCGGCGGGGGATTTGCGCTTTCGAAAACCGGCTTTGCCGCTCGCCCTGCGGGGAAGGGGCGTGCGGGGAAGGGGCCGAGCCCTCCCCACAGATCAGGGGTTCTTGCGGGCACCGCGAGAGCGGTTGCGCTGCTCTTCCATCTTCTCCTGGAACTGCTCTTCCCAGTTGGGGGCGAGGGGCACGCCCCGGTTGACCGCCTCTTCCACCGACAGTTCCTTCGGGAAGCCATAGGTGTCATAGAGGGTAAAGATCTCCTCGCCGGTTAGCTCAGAGCTGGCGTGCCTCTTGAACTCTTTCAGCCCCTTGTTGAGGGTGCGGCGGAAGGCGCGTTCTTCCTTGACCAGGACGGCGACGATCTCGTCTTCCTTTTCCGCCAAGAACGGGTAACTGTCGGAGTAGGTGGCGACGATGGTTGGGACAATCCGCTCGAACATGTTCTCATCCACACCCAGGTCGTGAGCGTAGCGGACGGCGCGCCGGATCAGGCGACGCAGGACATAGCCCTGTTCCTTGTTACTCGGGATGTCTCCGTCGGCTGCCAGGAATACGGCCGCTCGCAGGTGATCAGCGATGACCCGCATGGCTTCAGTATTTTCCTCATAGGTGGCGCCGCTGATTCCTTCCAAGGCCGCAACCGTGGGTTGAAGCAAAGAGATTTTGAAGATATCGGGGGTGTCCGAGGCCGCCGCAGCGATCCGTTCCAACCCACCACCGAAGTCGACGTTCTTCCTGTCAAGTAGTTGGAATGTGCCGTCCTCGTTCCGGCGGTACTGCATGAATACCTGGTTGCCGATCTCCATGAAACGGCCGCCATCGGAAGCCGGGTGGGCTTTCCCGAAGCTGGGGTCTTGGTGTTCCTCGCCGAAGTCGTAGAAGACCTCCGAGTCTGGCCCGCAGGGGTCACCGATAGGCGTGTCCGCCAAGCCCCCTCCGCGGCTCCACCAGTTCTGGGAGTCGTCGTACATGAAGATGCGCTCGCCCGGCTTAACCCCTCGTTCATCACCAATGGCCGGGTCGCCGAGGTTCACGATTTTCGCTTCGATCCCGCGAGATTCGAAGAGGCCCTGCCAGATACGAGCAGCCTCGTCATCCTGAGGGATGCCGTATTCATCGTTGCCCGCAAAGACGGTGACGTAGAGGCGGCTGGGGTCCAGGCCCACCTCGTCCACCAAGAAATTGAAGAACCAGTGAATCTGTTCGTCCTTGAAGTAGTCGCCCAGGCTCCAGTTTCCGAGCATCTCGAAAAACGTTGTGTGCCTGGAGTCGCCGACATCTTCCAAATCCTGCGCCCGGAAACAGGGCTGCACGTCGGTTAGCCGGGTGCCTTCCGGGTGCGGCTGCCCCAACAGGTATGGAAGTAAAGGTTGCATCCCGGCGCTGGTGAACAGCGTCGTTGGGTCATCCTTGAGGATGAGGGGGGCGCGTTCTAGCCGCGCGTGGCCCTTGCTGGTGAAGTAGTCGGCGAACTTGCTTCGAATCTCACTTGCGTCCATGGTCCCTGACGTTATCAGGCAATACGCGCCCATGCAGGGTGGCCGCGCGGGGGACAACGAGGGGAAAGCCGGCGACGCCACCTTTCTGTGACAATCTCGGTCTTGGTGCGGGACCTGTAAGAACGGGGCGGCCAGCCAAATGTAGAGTGGTTCAATGCGTGACGTTAGTAATTCGGATGGTTCTGTGCCCGAGGAGGGCCATGGCGCCTCGCCTCAGGCAACCTCGGCCGCAATCGACGCGGGAAGCGGTGCCGGCAATGAGCCCGGTGTCGGAGCGGAGAAACCCGGTGTCGGGGCGGAGAAACAGGTCCTTGCGGAGATTGAGGAAGGCGACGAAGTAGAACTCGCCGGACCTCCGATTCCACGTGCACGCCTGGCCGGCCCGGTGGCTGTCACTGACTACAAGCCTCGCCGTATCCACCGCAAGGAGGAACTGACGATGGCTGTCCTCGCACTTGTCGCGATTGTCATGCTCCTCGCCATCGGGGTCCAGGCTGACGAGGTCGACAAGGACGTGACCGCCGAAGTTGTCGCCGTTTTCGGGGACTCCCTGCGGAATCTCCTCCTCATCCCGCTCCGGTTCGCCGAGGGACTGTTCCTGCTGATCAGCCCCCTCGCCGTGATGATTTCCCTAGCCCGGAGCAGGCGCTTCGGCGTGATCCTTGAGATGGGGGCGACAGCAGCAGTTGCGGGCGGCTTAGCTCTGCTGGTTAAGGTCTTCCTGCCGCATTTGCCGCAGAACTTTGCGACGGTCCTGTCTGGGCCAAGCGGGAACGACGGGGTCTCAAGCATCGCGCATGTGGGCCTGGTCGCACTCATCGCGGGTCTGACGATTGCGGGTTCCGGGTCAGCGCTTAAGCCGCTCAAATACTCGTGGTACGGGGTCTGGTTCCTGCTTGTTTTGGAGGTCTTGCAAGGCAACGGGACCCTCACCACTTTGCTTCTGACATTCCTCTTTGGGCGAATGGTCGGCCGGATTGCGCGGTGGGTGTTTGGCTTCGACGATAATCGCGCGTCCCCGGCGCAACTGGTGGACGCAATCCTCAACGTGGGGATCGTCCCGGCCCAGGTGCACAGGGCCGACCAAGTTTCGAACAGTGGTCCTCTAATTACGTGGGAAGTGCGAGAGGAGTCCGAGGACCCCAGCATTTCCTACGGCGACGTTTACCTTCCACTTGAAGCGACCGAGGAGGTTGGGGCGTCCGAGGAGATTATCGGCAAACGGGACTCTTCGTTGCCCCATAGCGCTGATCGCCACTACCAGCTGATCGCCAGCGATGGCCGAGTCTTTGACCTGGACGTTTTGGACCCGCAACGAGGATTCACGACGACCGCCTCCGACCTGTGGGATAGGTTCCGTCTAGCCGATGCCTCGCGCTGGACGGCTCCGACGGTGAAGGCGGCCTCGGAAAGAACATTCCTGACTTCGGAATCTGCGCGGCAGGCCGGCGTACGCAACGTTGCCACGGTGGCGCTTAGCGAAGCCGGTGGTTCTGTCGTGGAAATCTGGGAACAGCTCCCCGAGACGCAAACGTTGATGGAGTTTTCCGAGGGCGACCACGAGGTCACCGACAGCATGCTTAACGACCTCTGGGTCCAGTTGCGTGCGGCTCACAAGAAGGGGGTCTCGCACCGGAACCTCGACAAGTCCCGTGTTCGCGTTGGGGACGAGGAAGAGATGTGGATCATCGGCTGGGACGACGGCGACGTTGGTAGTTCCGTGCTGAGCCGCCAGATCGACAGCGCGCAGCTCCTGATCTACCTGGCCTTGACTGTGGGGCCGGAGCGAGCAGTGGCCTCAGCTCGCAAGCATTTCAGTGCTGCTCAATTGGCTGCGGTAGCGATGGCAACGCAGAACACGGTGGTTCCAGCCGGGCTGAAAAAAGCGGGCGCCAAGCCGGCTTTGTTGAAAGACCTACGTGCCGAGTTGGCGCAAACCGCACACACTCCCGCCGAGGAGCTGGAGCCGTTCAAGTTGCAGCGATTCAGCCCGAAGGCGGTCCTCATAACGCTGATCGTTGTGGTGGTGTTCGTTGCGGTCCTTGGGTCACTCAACTTCGAGTCGATCGGGGAGGCATTGCGAGGGGCGAACCCTTGGTGGCTGGTTGCCGCGTTCGTCATCGGTTTGACGCCCTGGCTGGGGTCCGCGATGTCGTTGCAGGCATTCTCGGGGGTGAAATTACGCCTTTGGGACGCGACTTTGGCGCAGGTCGCCGCGTCGTTTGTTGGCGTGGCCGCACCTGCGGGGATTGGACCGGCGGGCGTGAATCTCCGGTTCTTGACCCGGCAGGGGATGACCATGCCGGTGGCGGTCGCAACGGTGACTCTTCTGCAGATCTACCACTTCCTGACAACGATCACCCTGCTACTGCTGGTGGTTCTTGTCAGTGGGGCTTCGCTGACTGGCTTCTCTTTCAATGCCATGTCTATTGTTTGGATCGCGGCGGGGGTGCTGGTGCTCCTGGGGGCGTTGATCGCAATTCCTCAGGTTCGCAACTTCGCGTGGAAGAAGATCCAGCCGATGTGGGTTCAGATCGCTCCTCAACTAACTCGAGTTCTCGCCAATCCCAAACAAATGGTCTACGCGTTCTTCGGGATCCTGATTGTCAACGCCGGATTCATTGGGGCCTTCGGGGCGTCCTTGGCGGCGTTTGGGGGTCATCTGGGTGTCGGGTCACTCTCGGTGACGTACCTCCTTTCGAACACGCTGGGATCCGTCGTTCCCACACCTGGTGGCATTGGCCCGGTGGAGGCTGCCCTAACCGGGGGGCTGACTGTTGCGGGCATTTCTGCTGCAGTCGCGCTCTCCACCTCGGTCGTGTTCCGACTCCTGACGTTCTATCTGCAGATCCCAATCGGGTGGGCTGCGCTGAAGTACATGCAGAAAAAGAACTTGGTGTGACGCTCTGCCCCCACGAGGAGACTCCTTGTCAGAGCTCCACCGTGCCAGAAACCAGCGTTGTCTGAAGCCGGGCGCTTGCCCTGCCCGAAGCCTGGCACACCACGCCTTGTCCAAAGCCGGGCGCTTGCCTTGTCCGAATTAGACACACGGGACTGGGTAAACGGCAGCATGACGAAGTTGGGGATCGTTCGTGTGTCTAAAACGGACATGGTGGCGATTGTCCGCCGTGTGCGCCAGCCTGGCACACAGCAAGTACGTAGTGGGCACACAGC